>ENA-OPYY01000166-OPYY01000166.1-human-gut-metagenome-genome-assembly--contig:-NODE-166-length-27824-cov-2.591725_pt1 | contig 27824 bp, 20 predicted proteins | sample MGYA00242472_ERZ504481 | MGnify/ENA primary metagenome ERZ504481 (study PRJEB26092, sample SAMD00036265) | human gut metagenome | host: Homo sapiens | study: EMG produced TPA metagenomics assembly of...
ATCAGGAAATACAGAGGCATTACGAACTCATTCCATGTATTCAGGAAGCAGAGAACTGCCGCTGTCACCATACTTGATTTCATCATCGGCATGACGATATTAAAGAAAAGTCTCCAGGGTCCGCAGCCGTCCAGCACTGCCGCCTCATCCAGATCCACCGGAACCTTTGACACAAAGCCGTACAAAAGGAATACAGAAAACGGAAGCTGCATTGCCACATACAGAAGAATGATACCCAGCCTTGTATCATTTAACTGTGTCACCTGCATCACTTTCATCAGAGATACATAGTTAATGGGGATCACAATACCCAGAACCATGTACATATACAGTCTGTTGTCAGCTTTTCCCCGTCTTCTGGCAAGTACATAGGCTGCCATGGATGCAAGGATTACAGTAATGACCGTTGCGCAGCCTGCATACAGAAGACTGTTCAGGAAGCTGGTTCCCAGCTTTCCTTTTTCAATCACAACTGCAAAATTACTGAACTCCCAAATCTTTGGAAGCGTCAGAGACAAGGTAAGGGCCTCAGAATCCGGTTTAAATGCATTGATCACGATCAGAAGAAGAGGGATCAGCATGATCAGAGAAAAAATCCATGCAAGGATATTTTTTAATATTGTCAGAATGGTTTTCTTGGTTTTCGCATTCATTACTCGATCACCTCATCTTTCGTCAGAATCTTAATCATAAAGTAGCCTACGATCACCATAAAAATGAACATAACGGAACTGATGGTGGTGCCCTGTGCATACAGGCCCTGGGAGAACTGCTTAAATACTGCAGTGTACATAACCTCTGTTCTGTGTCCCGGTCCTCCGTTTGTCAGGGCATATACCATATCAAATACCTTCAGGCCATAAAGCACGTTCAGTACGATAGTTACTGCCAGAGTCTGCTTCAGCATGGGAAGAGTAATGTAGCTGAATTTTTTAAATCCGTTTGCTCCGTCAATACTTGCGGCCTCATAATAAACATTGGGGATGGCAAGAATGCCCACGATCAGAATTGTCATAATGTATCCGGTTCCACGCCAGATATCAACCCCCATAACAGACCAGAATGCGATCTGCGGATCGGTAAGCCATCTCTGTGTAAGACTTTCCAGACCGATCATCCGAAGTCCCTCATTAAGAAGACCGTTTTTCGGATTCAGAATGGAAGTAAATACAAGGCCAATGATCAGAATAGAAAGAACTGACGGCATGTACATTACGCCTCTGTGGAAATTCTTTGCCTTAATATTCCTGCTGAGGGCAAGGGCGAACAAAAGTCCCAGTCCTGTTTTTGCAGCAGTGGTCACCACAGTAAATAAAAGTGTGTTCAGTATGTACTGCAGATAATCCTGGTCGCCGCTGAATACATCAATAAAATTTTGAAAGCCAACAAAATTCAGCTCCTTTGAATATGCAGACCAGTCTGTAAAAGAATAGCCGATTCCAATGATCCCGGGAATAACGGACAGGGCCGTATAGATAAAAATAGCGCCTGCTGCAAAATACCAGGGATAAATCTTTGATTTGTTCACAAAATCCTCCTCCATTTCTCTTTGTTTCTCTCTGTTTTTCTTTATTTTAGGGTAAAACGCATAATTTTCCCATGCACTCGCCTGTTTTATTTATGTATTTTTTTAACCAGATGTGGTACAATATGAACACTTAATGAATCCAAGTCAAAGACGCAGGATGAATTTAGTGAGAATATATGCCTGGACACTTAACGAGGTCGAGCGATGCGAACACCAAGTTTAGTGACCATGGTGCAATGGCAAAAGATAAAATCGGAGGTGTGTCTTATGTTTGCCAGACATGGAAAAAAGAGTATTCAGACCATTCTGTTTTACCGTTTTTTATCGGTAACCGCAGCGCTGCTGATCATAGTCTCAGCCATTGTCTATCTGATCCAGTACACAAAAATGTACAAAAATATGGAGAATGACATTATCCGCACAAGCTCCAGTATTGGCGATGCCATTGACCTTCAGATCAGCCAGATGGATAATATATGTCTTAATGTGATCAACTCCACCTCCGTAAAAGACACCTTTGCTGAGTGGAGCCAGAACAAAAATGCCTCCGCCTATGAGCGGCGTCAGCAGCAGAATCAGCTGAACAACTCTCTTGTTTCCATACGAGGAATTGACACCTCCATCCGCCAGGTGAATCTTTATTCCATGGAGTCAGGCGGATATGGAGTGGGAAACTATTACGGCAGACTGTCCAAAAGTACAGCCGATCTTCCCTGGTATAAGGGAGCGGTAGAAAAGGACGGCTACCGTTTTTTTCAGGCTGACAGCCATCCTCTTCTCTCCCGGCACTCAGGAACTGAGACTGACAGGTTTTTATTTTTCCCTTTACCGTATGTACTTTGACAACTACCATAATCCTGCCGGCTTTGTGGAAGTGTCCAAATACTATGATGAGCTTTTTGAGGAAGCGCTTTCGCCCACCACTTCTTCCAGTATTGATATCACCGTGTATGATGAGGACGGCAGGCAGATTTATCCGGATACTGCCTCTGGCGGTGAAAAACACTTTGATTATTTCACGGAACTTAACTCCCGTGATCTTTCTTCAGACAGCGCCCGGATATATAATGATCTGAAGCAGCAAAAAGAGTTTGTCACTGTGTGCCCTCTGGACTACAGCGGATTTACTGTAACTGCATCCATTAATAACACAGGCTTTTATACTCCCATCCTTGCCAGCCTCATGTGGATTCCCCTGCTGGCTCTCAGTCTGTTTGTAGTCTGCTATTTTGTGGCAGGATTTTTAAGCCGCAGGCTTGCCCAGCCACTGACAGAAATGCACCAGTTTCTGTCACAGTCTGATTCCGCCGGAAAGTTCCGGCAGATCAGTCTGAAAGATTCCGGAGTCATAGAGATCGACCGGCTGCGCGACTCTCTGAACAGCTCCATCCGCGCCCAGGAGGCTGCAACGGAATCCCTTCTTGTGATGAAGGAATCTGAGATACAGGCCCAGATGCTTGCTTTACAGGCACAGATGAATCCTCATTTTCTCTACAATTCCCTGAATACCATCGGAGCTATGGCCGAAGAGGGAATGACGGAGGAGGTCACCTCCATGTGCCAGGATATCACCTCCATTCTCCGATACATATCTTCAGACAAAGAGTCAGTTTCCACAGTGGAGGAGGAACTGGAGCACTGTTCTCTTTATTTAAACTGTATGAAAATGCGCTTTAAGGACAAATTCACTTATGAGTTTGACATTGGCGATGATCTTCTGGATCTGAAGATCCCCAAGCTGTGCATCCAGCTTCTGATTGAAAATTCGGTAAAATTTGTATCAAAAACAGCGCCGCCCTGGCATATCCGCATTGAGGGCTACATTGATGCCGGACAGTGCTGATCTCCGTAAAGGACAACGGCCCCGGCTTTGACCCGGAGGTAGACAGACATCTCCGATCTCAGATGGATGAAATCCTGAAATACAGCCGGCTTCCCAGCCTGGAGCTGGACGGCATGGGTATTCTCAATATTTTTATCCGCTTTTATCTTCTGTTCGGAAGCTCTTTTTTGTTCCAGTTCGGAAATCTGCCCGAAGGAGGCGCTTTTGTAATTGTAGGAGGACGTTTTCATGAAAAAGATCAAACATTATAACATCATGCTGGTTGAAGACGAAGAACTGCTCCGCCAGTCTCTTGCCAGACACATCGACGCTCTGGACAACGGCTACAAGGTAGTCTGTCAGGCAATGGACGGACAGGAAGCTCTGGATGCCCTGAAGCAGGAGGATATCCACCTGATCATCACAGATATCCGTATGCCTGTTATGGATGGACTGACTCTTGCCCGTAACATCCACCAGCAGTATCCCCATATTCTTACTGTGATCCTGTCCGGCTATGCAGACTTCCAGTACGCTCAGGAGCTCTGCGCCAGGGTGTATTTGACTATCTCCTGAAGCCTGTGACCCGTGAAAGTCTGGAAAGCACTCTTGGAAAGGCAAGCCTTGCTCTGCAGAAATATTACGAGCTGGAGGAGGACACCTCCATGGCGGGAAAGGATTCCCAGGAAATCGTAGACTACGTGGTTCTTTATATCCGCAATCACTACATGGACGATATTGACTTCTCGGATATTTCTTCCCGTATGGGTTTCAGCTCTGCGTATCTCACAAAGCTGTTCAACAGATACGTGGGAAACACACCGTTAAAGTATCTTACAGACGTACGCATCCACGAAGCCAAGCATCTTTTGTTAAATACCACTCTTCCCATCCGTGAGGTGGGTGAAAAAGTCGGCTACCCGGATCAGTTCCATTTCAGCAAAACCTTCCGCAAGCTTACCGGAATAAATCCTACTGCGTACCGCCAGAAACCGCAGATGGAAGAATAATTTGCAGCAATAAAAATAAGTGCAGGTATCAGAGTTAATTACTCTCTGACAACTACACTTTTTTGGTACTGAAAAGACCTGTTATCGGTTTACAGAACTGATTACAGGTCCTCATTTATTCTGCTGGTCTTTATGCATTGCTGTTTTTCCTGTACAAAGCTTAAAAAAGTGTACAAATCCTTTATTGATCTGTCTTTGTGCCATACATAATCCCGCTTAATATTTCTTCTACGCTCGAGTATTTCCTTCGAGTATTGCAGATCCTGTTGTGAAAAATTTAATATTTGCTTATTTATATTTTCATTTTAAAAGAACCTTAAAAAGAACGACATAGCTTTCGCTATGCCGCCCTTTATGCTTTAAAATTACTTATGATTTATTTCCAGGCTTCGTCGCCGACTGCCTCTGCCTGCGTTGCACGTCTCTCATCAATTGCGTTGAGAACATCTTCTGAAGTCATGTCGCCGATAAACATGGATACGATATCCTGTGTCAGCTCTGTCCACTGAGGATTCAGGTATTTAATAGTATCCTGGAATACAGTTCCCTGCTTCTCAGCAGAATCGATAAACTCTTTTGTTTCATCGCTGTAGGAAGGTGTCTGACCAACCTCGAAAGGAAGGTTCTCGATCTTGTCACAGTTGTCAATCATGTACTGTACACTGTCAGCAGAAGCAATGTACTCAAGGTACTGTTTTGCTTCTTCCTGATGCTCAGAACCGGAATAAATAAATCTGGACGGTCCAACCGGATGTACGTTCAGAATGTCGTTGTCAAGAAGCGGAATCTTGAACATACCAAAGTCTTCCTCTGTGTAAGTGCCTTCGGAAGCTGCTGCGATTGCCGGAATCTGACCGGGTTTCTCAAGAGCCATTGCGTACTCGCCTGTTCCAAGATACATAAGAAGATCTGTGTACTCGTCAGACAGGTAGTTGTCGCCGAAATAGCCTTTCTGGGCCATATCGTTCAGCTGGTCAAGTGCCTGTTTCAGTTCAGGAACATCTGCAAATTTGATCTTGTTATTGTTCAGATCATCTACAATATTCGGAACAAGATCCTCATATTTTCCGCCGATCTCAGTAAACCACATAGTCTGATGCCAGCCGTCTGCACATGGCTCATAGATTGGAGTTACCTCATTGTCAAGAAGTGTCTGACATACTTCCTCAAACTCTGCAAATGTAGTTGGAACTTCCAGCTTATTCTCTTCAAAAATCTTCTTGTTGTAAATTACATAATAATCTGTGGAAACGTCGAAATAAGTCATTCCGTAAACCTTGTCGCCTACAGAAGTCTGCTCTTTTGCAAACTCATCATAGGTCTCTACCCATGGCTGATCGGAAAGATCTACTGCGTTTTCTTCTACGTTATACTGGGAAACAATATCAAAGGCTCCGGCCTGTCCGCCAAAGATATCCGGACCCTCACCACTGTTCAGTTTTGTCATCAGCATATTGTAATACTGATCAGCCGGGACAATCTGATAATCAATCTTGATTCCGGTCTCTTCCTCAAATTTTTTGCCAAGCTCCATCTCCGCGTCATACACCCAGTCCTGACTTGCCATTACAGTAATGGTTGTATCGCCCTCCGCATGAACTGTCTCTGCATATACAGTGATAGATCCTGCTGCCATTGCACCACAAAGAAGTGCAGCCACTAATTTTTTCTTCATCGTAAAAACCCTCCTGTTTTCTTGATGGTTTTATCATACCAGCACATTCACCAAAAGAACATGGAAATTGCGCAGCTCTTTTTGTCATTTTTTAACTTATCTGTGATCTCAGATGTCATAATTTTTGTTCATACACTGAAATACTGCTTTTCCCCGAAAAATTTATGCCATACAGATTTTACTTTTTCTCATCCCTTGGCGGCTTTCCCACCTGTTTTTTGTACAGACGGTAAAAATTGGAGATATTATGAAATCCACATTCCATGGCGATTTCCGTAACACTTTTGTCCGTATCTCTTAAAAGTTCTCTGGCGTGGCTGATACGAATGCGGGTCACATATTCACTGAAGCTGATACCGGTTACCTTCCTGAAATAAGAGGAAAAATAATTGGAACTCATATAAGCCGCTGCCGCCACTTCATCCAGGGTGATTTTTTCACTGTAATGATGATCTATATAGGAAATCGCCTGCTCCAGACGCTTCATGGCAGACTTTTTTTCCTTCAGCATCTCTCCTGATTTACTTTCATCCTGATAGGTGCGGATCAGCATGGTAAGTATACGAAGGATATTTGCCTTGATCATCAGAGGATATCCCTCTTTCTGCTGCTGCCACTCTGCATAAATCTCCCTGATTCCTTTGCGGATCTCATGACTTACCGGCTCTTCACTTCCGATCCTGTTTTTAAAATTACTTCCCCGCTCTACAAAAGGCTTCAGATATTCAGAGTCAAAAACACTGAGCTTTTCTGCCACAAATTCCGGGGAAAAAATCATTACCAGAAGCTTCATATCTTCTCCCATCAGCTTCCAGCCATGGGCTTCCACATTATTAAAAATAATAATATCCCCCGGTTTCATCATATACTCCTGTCCGTTGACAGAATAATTTCCCTGTCCTTCCTGTACGTAAGTGATCTCAAAATAACTGTGCCAGTGAAAGGTATCCGGTCGGCTGTTTTTATGATTCAGCACCACCTCTGATATCTGAAAGGGAAAATCCTTATCCAGCGCAATATTATCTCTGATAAGCTTCATCTTATAATGTCCTTTCTGCCGCTGTGTAATGGCGTGATTCTTCAGACATTATAACAAATGCCGGTTTTAAGCGCAATTATTGTCAGAAATAATCATAAAACAGACTTTTAAGGGATTATTTATAAACTATTCTGTTTTTCTGTGTTGACAAATTCTTCAATTTTTTCAAGATACTCCTGGTGTTTTCCATGTACTGCTATGCGAAAATAGTTGTTTCCCTCTATTCCTTTTATCATATAATAATCATTTTCAATTTTGAAAAACGGCTGTCTGAGCATATCCAGATACACAAATCCCCCCAGAGGTTTCAGACTTAAAATAAACTCCCTGTTTATTTTATGATCCAGAAGACAGTCCCAGGCAAACCATCCGGCTTCTGCGCACTTTTCTCTTGATTCTGTTTTTTCCACAATCTTCATTTCCAATTTCTCCTGATCTGTAAACAAAGCTTTTTCTGATAAAACCTTCAAAAAACTCCTGTCAGAGATTCTGCAATTTCTTCTGCCGCCTTTATAAAGCTTCGTATTTCCTCCTCGGTTGTGAACCAGGAAACACTGACCCTTACAGTTCCCCTTGCCCCGGTTCCCATTGCCTGATGGATCAGCGGCGAACAGTGAAGCCCTGCCCTGACTGTTATTCCATAGGTATCCCCAAGAATATAAGCACTGTCCGATGGAGAAAGCCCTGTAAAATTCATGCTCAGCACCGGGCCTCTGCATGTCTCCTTATTTCCATAAACCTGAATTCCGGGAATCCTTTCAAGTTCCTCATACAAAATCTCCATCAGATTTCTTTCTTTTTTATGGATTGTCTCCACACCTGTCTCAAGAATAAATCCCACTCCGGCATAAAGGGCTGTGATCCCGGGAAGATTATGGGTTCCCGGCTCATATTCATAATCGTCATTCTCATAAACAAGTTTTGCGCTGTCTGTTCCTGTTCCCCCAAATTTCAACGGGATCAGCCTCAGTCCCGGCCGTATATAAAAGCCTCCTGTTCCCTGAATTCCCATAAGGCTTTTATGTCCTGTAAAAACAAGGGCATCTGCTCCCCATTTCTCTGCATCTATGGGAATACAGCCTGCACTCTGAGAAACATCTGCAATGAAGATCAGTCCGTGTTTTTCTGCAAATCTTCCCACCATATCCATATCCTGAATACACCCGGTCACATTGGAACAGTGATTTACTACAATTGCTCTGGTCCGGGAAGTCACAGAACTTTCCAGTGCTGCCAGTGTGATCCTGCCGTCTTTTTCACAGGGAATCACTTTCATTTCCAGTTTCTGTGCTGACAGAAGATTTCTGACAGGTCGCAGAACACTGTTATGCTCTGTCTGAGTAACCAGAATCTCCCCATCCAGCAGTAATCCTCCCAGCACTGTATTCAGGGCTTCTGTGGCACCTGAAGTAAAATATATCCTGGAATACTCAGAAATACCCAAAAGCCTGCCCAGACGCTCTCTGCAGGCTTCTTCAATATCCTTTTTTCCAATCTGCATTCCTCCCCGAAACTGAGAAGCAGGCACGTCTTCCAGACATGCCTGCACTGCTTCTTTTACACAGGATGGTTTCGGATATGAGGTTGCTGCATTGTTCAGATAGATCAAACCTCTCCCTCCTCCCCGGCTGATTCCCGTCAGCCTTCCAGTATATTAAAATTCATAACTTTTGCGATTTTTTTCAGAATTTTTCTATAGTCGCCAAACACCAGTACCTGATGATGGCCAAAGCCTGCCAGATTATGCATATACTCTCTTGCGTCATCCATTTTAATATAATAATAAGGACTGCAGTAAGTCTCTGCATACTCGGAACGGATGACTTCCCCTACCTTTACGCACATGGTATCGCCTGCCGGATTAAATCGTCCCAGAGTTACATAATCCTCATTATTCTCTGTAAAATCAACCTGAAGCTTGCCACCGAATCCCTGACCGGTAAATGCCCAAAGTTTATATTCCAGAGGTTTGGTTCCGTAACCATTCATGCACAGCGCCGGAACTGCATGATGAATACGAAGCAGTTCATCTGTTTCATGATTGGGATTTCCCATAAATGCAGGCCGGTGAGCTGCATACTGCAGAATCACCATTGCCATCAGTGCATTGAGATCCTCTTCACATCCACTTGGAATCCCTTCATCTTTTAAAATAGAGTGGCACATACACGGGGTAAATTTTCTCTGCTGCGGAATTTCTGTGGTGCAAAGCTCATGGCAGGCCGTAGAAAATGCATTACAGTCATAAATATCCATCATTTTTTTTGCTGCCAGATAATATTTGATATCATTCAGGAACCATTCTGTATTTACCTGGGTATCTGAAGAACCATTGATGATCTTTTCTGCAATTGGTCTTGCTTCTTCGTCTGTGATCTCATCCATGTATTTAAAAATAGATGTAAAAGGAAGCTTCACAACTTCCAGGCCATAACGCTGTCTTAAAATCTCAGGATCACGGATCAGGCTCTGGATCCCAAAAGTCGGCTGAGATCCTGCAGTCAGCACAAGGGCTCTTGTATTCCGAACTGCTTTTCTTACCCAGAGAATATGCGCGATCTCATTCACATCCTGAAGATCCATACAGACATAAGCCTCTATTCCAAGTGAACGGCAATAAGCTGCAAAATCAATTCCCTCATTTCCGTTCTGCCAGATGATCACCGGTTTATTATAACGTTCAAGCTTTGGGATTCTCCAGCCCATGCACAGAAAACAGTCTACTTTGTCAAGATCTTCTCCTATTTTTGCAAAAAGCTCTTTCTCAACAGTGAAAGATTCATTATAGCGAACATCCAGAGGCTCCAGAAATTCAACCTCATCAATGACCTGTTTTAATCCCTCTACAGAACTTTTAAAAACTTCGTCTGCAGCTTTGGCCTCTGCTTCCTCAGTCATATCCTCTCTTCGTCCGGCTCTGCACGGTCCCTCCCAGAAATGTGTGTGAGTAAGGCATCCCACCAGCGGTCTTACAACCAGTTTTGTTTCCATAGCTTTCTGTTTCATTTGTCTGTTTCCTCTCTTTTTATTTTATAAGTTTACGTTTTCCTATTTCTGATAAACCTATTATATAAAGGAAATATAGAATTTTCGTCCTGTATCTTGTGATATCACTGTACTTTTTTCCTGTTTTTGCAGGAAAAAGTCTACCGATCATAAATCTGCCGATCATAATGATCTGATCCATTTATTTCTTCTTTACCAGCCTGACAGCCCCCGTCACCAAAGGATAAAATATTCATCAGAACAAAACCGCAGCCCGGGCCGTGGAACCCTTTTGCTGCGGTTTTTCTGTGTTACAGAATATATTTTATTGGAATTCAAAAGTAAACTTTATTTATCTTCCCAGTGACTCACAGAAAGTGCCTTTGACATCGCTCCAGTTCTTTTCTGCATAATCCAGAAGATATACTGCCTGCTCCATGGACATTTCCGGGAACAGAAGGAAGAGGCTGTGAGAACCGTATTTTTTTACAAGACGGTCTACGTTTCTGATCCAGTCCTCAAACTCTCCGGAATAAACCTTTACCCAGATGGATTTTCCTGCTGCAATAGCTTTGTCATAAATCACATCCCAGTCCGGAAGAGTTCCGTCCGGGCCGGCATCGCCGCTGGTCCACTGCAGAGCATCAATTCCGTCAATTTCCATCAGAGCATCCATGTGCTTGATCGCCTGCGGTCCGTCCAGATGATAAAGAACATGATCCACATTTTCAGACTGTGTTCTCAGTGAAGGCTGGATGTATTTCCGGAAATCCTCCGGTGACATCATGGCTGAGAAATCACACTGCAGCTTCACGGTTCTTCCCGGTCCCCAGATCTGGAACACAGTGTATGCGTTGCCGCCTTCCTCGTCTTTGATGGCATCGTAGAAACAGTCATAATAATCATAGTAAACATCAGTTACTTCCTGTATACGCTCGCCTACCTTTTCCGGCTCATCCAGAAGGTCGAACAAGGTTTCCTGGGCTCCGCGAAGGGATGCCAGAACATCAATATTCTCCATCAGGTCAGGCATATCTACATAAAAATCATTTCCAGCCAGTTCACGGCAGCTTTTCACAAGATTGATATGTTTCTTAAACCATTTATTTTCCGGATCAAACTGAAGCTTCGGAACACCATCCCAGCCGTCCAGACACTTGTTAAACCATACGGTGTCTTCTTTAAAGCCGATCTCGGATCCAAGGTAGGCTGCCAGAGATCCCGGTCCAAAGTCAACATTCAGGTTCGGGAAACTCTCGCCAAGGAATGCGTGAGTGTCACAGAAGAAACGATAACGGTCTACGATTCTCTGAGGATCCTGATATTTATCCTCCATATCCTTCCACATCAGCTCATCCGGCATATTGTAGTATTTGCCCTGGCAGATCTGCCCCAGATATCCGCCGTCTACAGGAGTTCCGTCAGAATACTGTTCAATCTCCGGTCTTCTTGCGATCACGCACATCAGCGGACGGCCTGTGTTCTTGTGAGCCCAGTAATTACGGAATTTCTCTTTTGTTTCTTCCCAGTTCAGCTTATAGCCTTCTCCCGGACCGGGAAGACGTACTTTGCTGATATCTACTTTTGTTTTGTCAAAATTCACCTGAACTGCAGCTTCTTTTACAGGCGCAGCTTTCTCTTTTGATGCTGCTTCTGTTTTTTCTGCCGCTCTTTTTTCTTCAAAAGCTTTCAGTTCTTCCTCAGTAAGGTCAAATTCTCCGGCTGCGGCCTTTGCACAGAAACCGGAATCCGCATATTTTTTTGCCTGCTCTGCTGCAGATGCCGCATCCTCGGTATATGCGTCTGCGCCGATCTCATCAGCAAACTCCTGAGTGATCGGAGCTCCTCCTACCATAATTTTAATTCTTGGACGGAAAGGCTGCTCCAGAAGAGCTGCAACTGTGTCGCGCAGAGACGGCATGGTTGTAGTAAGAAGCGCGGATAGGGCAACGATCGTTGCATCCTTATGTTCATTTACTGTATCAATAAAGGTCTGGATGGGAACGTCCACGCCAAGATCAAGAACCTCAAATCCGGCGCTCTCAAACATCATGCCCACCAGATTTTTTCCGATGTCGTGAAGGTCGCCTGCCACAGTACCGAGAATGATCTTTCCTGCGCTTCCCGCCTCTCCTGTTGCAAGATACGGCTTCAGCACCTCAACACCGGCCTTCATAGCGCGGGCTGCAGCCAGCATCTGCGGAACAAAGATGATCTCTTTTTTGAAGTTCTCACCTACCACAGCCATAGCTCCGATCATACCGTCATTGAGAATTGCTGTAGGATCGCAGCCTGCGTCAATGGCATCCTGCACACATTTTCCGATTTCTTTGTTTTTACCGTCCTGAGTTGCCTTAAAGACTGCCAGCATCTTCTCGTCTGCCGGTGTCTGCGGTGCCGCTTCTGCTTCTGACTCCTGAGGTCTGTCCTGGAATTTCCCGATATAATTCAGGCAGTATTCATCTCTTTCCAGAAGAGCGTCTGTAGCATAGATCATTCCGATCATATTTTGGTTGGTTGGATCTACGATAGCGCTATCCATACCTGCATTCATGGCAAGAACCATAAATGCCTGATTGATATTTTTTCTTACAGGCAGACCAAATGAAATGTTGGAAAGTCCGCTGGTAATATGGATTTCCGGATATTCCGCCTTAATCTGACGGCAGCAGTCTGCAAATACAGTAAGTGCAGTCTCATCTGTTGACAAAGTTACTACCAACGGGTCAATATGTAATCTTGACGGAGCAATTCCGTACTCTTTTGCCTTTTCCATGATTCCATGGAAAACCTTCATCCTGCGTTCTACAGAATCCGGGATTCCGTCATTGTCGCAGAGAAGAGCAACACATTCCCAGTCTGTATCCGCAATGACCGGGAAAATCCTGTCAATTTTGTCTCCTTCCAGGGAAACAGAGTTTACCAGTCCCGGTCTTTTACAGAACGGGATCGCTGCTACGCAGGATTTTGCACTTGGACTGTCTACACAAATCGGCGTATCTGTTACCTCCTGTACAAGATCAATCATCCATTTTAAAGTTTCTACTTCCACGTCCTCCTCAACAGAAGCACACACGTCCAGAAATGTGGCGCCCGCTTCTGCCTGTTTTCTGGCTCTCTCTTTGATAAGTTCCGCATCCTTATCTGCAATGGCCTTAGCAACTGACGGAATGGAACCGTTCAGTTTTTCTCCAATGATTATCATGGCATACCCTCCTGTATGTTATTACTGAGTTTATTTTACCCCAGGAGAGCTTGTATTTTCTTCTGCTATTTTTTTATTTATGTGTACTATTTTAATTTTCTCAGTTACATATTACAGGCATTTAAAAGAAATCCCTCTGCACTGCTGAAATTTTCAAGCTTTGTAACCAGAATATGACATATTTTTCTGACTGCAAATGATACAATACAGTTGCTGCCGAACCTCCAGCAGAAAGGAGGTGAATGCTGATGTCAGAACTTATCATGACGTTTTTTGTTTCTGTCGCAGCAGGTATAGTTAGCTACTATATCTGCAAATGGCTGGACAAAAACAACAGGCAGTAACAGCCTCAAGGTCTAAGCCTCCTTACATAAAAGGAATAGAAAACCCCGGAAGTGTAGCAGACTTCCGGGGTTTTCGTTTTCGCTAATGTCAGAATCATAACGTTTTTAGCTACTATCAGTATATGCTCCTCCTGCCTGAAAGTCAACAAAATCTCATCGACACCATTCGACAACAGTAACCCTCTGACAATATTTTATTCATTTTCATCTGCTGATGATGATACAAAACCATTTTCTGACTCTTCAGATTTTACTGCATCAAGATAAATCTCCATCATAGCCTCCTGATAGGCAGCTCTTTTCTTCTTTTTCATGCACTCCCGGATTTCCAGAAGCTCGTCTATATATACCTGTTCCAGCTTTTTAAGCCGTCTGGGATTCAGTTCCACTTCGGACAGAAACTGCAGATACCATTTTTTATCATATTTCCAGAGATGAAGACTTTCACCATATCGTTCTTTCAGCCTCTGAGCAATCAGGATACCTTCCGGGTCAAAATCCCCTGCATAAAAGAATCTGTGACTGCCCTTCAGGCTGTCCAGCAGAAGCAGAGCGGCAAGCCTTGGCTGTCCATTGATACACACAGCCGCACATTCCGGATATCGGGCTGTCAGAACAGAAAATACTGCCGGATTTTCTACTACATAAACCTGTTTCCGCTGCGCCCTGATAACCTCAATACTGCCCATGGTGTGCAGCGTCAGACGCATGGGTTCCTTCTCAAGAAAAAATCCTTCTATTCCCCTGTGAAGACTTCCATCTCTTTTCCAGCCCCGGATACCATAAGCCAGAACCTCATTAGACAAATCGTCTCTCAAAAGCCCGCACTGATAAAAAAGGCGGTTCTTTTCCTCTGCACCTGTCATTTTCTCTGAGTCTGTGTCCGACAACTGCCATGAAAAAAATGCAGTCAGTAATTTTTCGGCAGCAGTACCTGCGTCAAAATAATGAGGATTGCCTGTGACCTTTGCAGAAAATACAGGAAGCAGTTCTCTGCAGCCGTTTCCTTCTCTAAACATTTCTGTAAGTCTCTGAACTGCAGCCATAAAATTCTCCAGCACACTGCGAAATGTCTCCGGATCACCTCCATACTGCTGAATCAGAATTTCATAACCTGGAAGGTGATTTGCCAGAACCAGCTTCAGCCATACAGAAGCCGTATTTCCCTGAGATTTTTTTATAATATCATTGAAATAAAAAGCTCTTTTTTCCTAGTTCCTTCTGTTTTCTTCTTTTTTTATTACCAATGGCTGTTCAAAATATGCTTTCAGCAGCTCTTCTCCCGAAATTCCTGCAAAACGGCTGTTCTGAAGCCTTTTTTCAAACACCTGCGCAGAAATTGTCACAGTCCTGCTTTCTGTATAATCCTTTTGAAAAAAGCCACTGAGCTGAGCCTTCTCCTCCTGATCCAATCCGGTCAGCGTTATCTTACCGCCCAGATATCCCAGTCCGGCATATTTCTCTCGCCATTTTGAGAAAAACTTTTTATAAACCGGACGCTCACGAAAATATTCCAGACATTCCTTCAGGTTTTTATTTTTCTCTCCTTCTGTCATTTCCTATGACCTCTGTTCCGTACTTCCTGTTGTCATGATCTTTTTCTTTCCATTCCAGATATAGCGGATCACAGAAACAAACTTTGCATTTTCCGGTCGGATCAGCTGATAAATTGCCAGTCCCGGAACCGTATCATAATCGCCCCACAAAATCTGAGAATTGATCATAAAATTAAATTCAAATTCCACCATCAGACGGAACATATCCCGGATATTGGTTTCATCTACACCGGCAAAAGCCTCGTCAAGAGAAATCAGCCTTGGCGCATCCTCATTGGCTCCTGCATATTTTGCCACCACTGCTGAAAATAAAGGAACATACATGGACATGGCTTTTTCTCCCCCGCTGAAGGTAAAAAATACTCTGTCTGTCAGCTCCCGCTTCTTCTCTCCTGTTTTCTGGCACTCCAATTGAAATTCAAACCACTTTCTGTAGTCCAGTACCTCCCGCATAGTTGCATGGAAGGACTGAACTGCGCCGGTTTCTCCTGAAATTTTACGGGCTTCCTCAATTTTTGACCGAAAATGACGGGAAAGGCTCTCAACCTCTTCCTCCCTCATAATCTCCGCATCCTTCTGAAGCAGCTCCACCAGAGATCTGGTATCCAGCTGATCTTCTCTTTGAGCCTGCTTATTCTTCCAGCGAAGACTTAATTTCAATCCGCTTGAGGTCTGCATGGATTCCATAAGTGTATTCATTTTTTCTATCCAGCGCCTGCTTGCCTGGATCTTTATCCTGATTTTTTTACTGATTGTGTTTGCAAGTATATCCTCAAACAGCTCCCGGTCTCTTTCATTTAAAAGAGCAGACAATGATTCCGCATCTTCTGTCAATTTCCGGATCAGTTCCTTAAAAGTCACTGATATTCCCCGATATTTTGCCGAAATATCAATTCGCTTTACACTTTTTTCATAAAACAGACTGTCCTCATCCAGATCACCAAACAGAGACAACAGAGTAATCTGATAATCCAGAAGATATCCCCGGTTCTGATGATAAATCTCCTGAAGATTTCCAAACAGGTCGCTCTGTTTCTTATTTCCAAAGCCTCCTGCAAACATCCTGCACACCTTCCGCGCCTGATCATCCATATCCTCTGTAATTACAAAATTTTTTTCCACATACCCTAAATTATATTCTTTCTGGAAAATATACTGATACTTTTCCTGTTTTTTCAGAAATTCCTGTTTCTTTATACCGTTTTCCTTGATTTTTTCTTCAAGCGTCTGGATTTCACCTTCCAGGGCTTCCTGTTCCCTTACACTGTTTTCCCGTTCTTTCGGAAGCTGCAAGAGACGCTTCATGCAGAAATCCAGGCGTTCCTGTATCTGCTCATAATCCGTAAGCTCCAGCTGTTTTCTCACAGAATCCAAAAGCCCCTCCAATTCCCGTATTTTCTGCTGAATCCGAATTCTTTCATACCGTATTTCGTCCAGATCCTGTTCCAGCTCCTCCAGATACGCTTCCTGACTTTCCACAAATCGGAGACCATTCTGATAATTTCCCCATAAAACCTGGAGACTAGCCAAAAGCTCCTTATAATTTCTCAGCCCATCCAGCGTCTGTACAAACAGCTCCAGACGAGGCGTTAAATATGCTTTTGAACAAAGCTCCCTGACCTTAATCCGAATCTGATCCAGATTTTTCTTTCTTTTTCCGTAATGATCTGCTGTTCTCCCAGCTGTCTTACCGAAATTTCCAACTTATATTCACACTCTGCCAGGGCCTTTGCCGCTGTTTTCAGATCATCCTCTTTTGGAAACTCCAACCATTCTCTCTGAAGCCTGTTCCTTCTTTCTTCATTTTGCACTATAGCTTCTTCCAGCATCCGGATTTCTTTTTCTTCCTGTTCACAAAGGACTGTCAGCTCTTCTATCTTACTTTTCCTGTATTCTTCCCGTGCACGGGCACCAATAAAACGCGCTTTATACTCCTTTGTAACCGTACCCTCCAGCACTCCAATCCGGTAATTTCCCTCTCTGTCAATCCAGGAATGACCGCTCTGCTCCTCCCGGCTTCCAAATCCTATTGCTGAAAGAATATTGGAGATGCTATGATATAAAAGAATATCCTGCTCTCCATTATCCACGTCCAGGACCTGAGTCAGATTCTCTTTCACATGGGAAACGTCACTGAAAATATATTTGTCGCAGACGCCTGGGTCCAGAGAATACACCTGTTCCCGATATTCCTCTGAGATAATCAGGGCATCCAGAACTCCCATATTCATAAGAGCCTCTTCTATGCGGTCTGCCTGTTCTCTAGTTAATCCTGTGTCAAACTCTATGATTTTATAAAACTGCTGATAGGGTATTCCCTGTTCCTTCAGTCTTGTTCGATTTTGTCTTACACATTCTGGCTGCTCCGGTTCCGGATCTTTTTTATTATTCCAGCTTTCAAGTTCTGCATTTAATTCTTCAAAGGATTCCTGTGCTTTGCCATGAGCCTGTTCCAGTTGCAGCTTTTCCCGGTTCAATTCACTTTCCTTACTGAACAGAATGCCTTTTACAGAATCACGGATTTCCAGAAAGTCCTCCCCTAATTCATACTCCTGAATTTTTCGGGTCATTTCCCTCAGTGCATCCGGTTCTGGTTTTAACTCCTGATTTTCGTGAGCCCAGATATAAATTTTTTCTGTCAGCTCTGCCTTTGTCTCCTGAAACAGTTTTTCATACTGCTGGACTGATCTTTCCGCCTGATCCCGCTGCTGCTGACAGACATCCAGCTCTTTCAGGTATCTGTCATATCGATCCTGACAGTTTTTTTCCTCCGTAAGCCCCTCTTTTCCTTCTTCCACCTTGTCTGTATATTTTTTTAATAAAGCATTATGAGAGGAAAACGAATAAGAAGGATTCCTGTCTTCCAGAAGTTCTTTCCTTAAAAAAGAAAACTCATCAAAGGGGATATCTTCCATTTCATCCAGACAGCCTTCCATGTCAGCCCAGATAGTTTCATTTCTCTCATTTTCCTGTCTGAGCCTTTCCTTTGCATCCAGATGTTTTTCTTTTTTCTCCTGTTCCTGAGCCTCTTTTTTTCTCTCTTCCTTCCGCTTTTCATCCAGATCCTGCGTCAGCTTTATTTCCTGATCTTTCAGCTTTGCCGCATCACTTTCCGCAAGAGAACTGCTTTCTTCTTTTAATACCGTCTCCTCACATGCCAGAGCTTCATAATGCTGCTTCTCCTGAATCAAAAGCTCCTCCCTGTTCATAAGACTCTCTGAGAGCTCCTTTTCTGTTTTTTCACAATCCTCAAGATTTTTCAGAGCCTCCGTCAGCATCAGAGCCTTGTCGTACAGAACAATCTGATTATACTGATCATACACCTTTTCAATCTGTCTGGCAGCATTTATGCTCTCATTCAAAGAATCCAGATTTGTTTTCAGGCTGTCCATGTTTTCAATTGCTTCTGACATAGGGCGCAGATCATCTTCCGACAGAGTCTGCAGAGAACTGCTGAGGATTTCATTGATTACTGTAGGCTTAAAATCCTTTGATAATTTAGGCGTACGAAGCTGGATCAGAAGCTCCAGAAACTCCCTGTACTCCTCCTGAGTCTCAAACCCAAACAGAAGACGGTTCACACAGGCCGCATATTCTCCCTGGGTTTCCATTACCTTTCCGCCGTCGCCAATACGATTTTTCAGTTCTGCCTTTGAGCAGGTAATACGGTTGTCCACATCCTTATACAGAAAAACATCTTTTCCAACCCGTCGGTTGTCTGTAATACAAAAATACCAGGATTCCAGCTTTTTATTCTTTCTGGCGCGGATTCCTAGTCCAAGGGTCATGTATTCCTCACTTTTCATGCGTTTAAATTCCATATAAAGATAGCCGGTCCGTTCTTCCCGGTCATCACCCTCTTCCAGAAGATAATTTTCCATTTTTCTTGCCCTGGAGCCAAAGGGATCCAGACGTTCCGGTCTCATATTTCCGTCCAAAAGAAGCGGAATAAAGCTCTGCATGGTAACAGATTTTCCTGAACCATTTGCTCCCCTTAGCAGCATACGGCCGTCCAGAAAATCAAATTCTTCTTCATCATAATACCAGAAATCAATCAGCCCCACCTTGCTGATCTGCCACTTACTGTTATTCATTCTGTCCTCCTTCTAATGAGAAATCTGCCGGGTAAACTCCCATGATCTTTCCTGCTGCCTGTCTTATAACAATCTCATCCTGTTTTTCTTCTATAAGCATTAATTCTTTCATATAGTCAGCCATCTCCCGATAGATTTCTCCAAAAGTCATTTCCCGATATGTTTTATTCCAGGCTGCTCCAAATCTCTCTCTGCATTCTTCTGCAAGTCTCTGAAAGGCTTCCCTTGGAATACTGATCTGCTCATTCAGAGGAACCTGAATTTCTCCTGTCTGAAGCTTTTCCTGCAGAATTCGGTTAAACAGAAGAACAATATCTGACAATGTATTCTCCTCCGGAAAACATCTGCCAAGATGGCTGTTTTCATTCAGAATCAAAAACGCACTGTTTCTGTGAACCTGAAGCTCGCAGTCAAACAGCTCGGAGAGTTCTCCCTGTATCATATTTCTGTAATTTCTCACATAGGCGAAATCTTCTTCTGAATCTGAATCCTTATACATGCCCATAGACATCAAAAGTCTCCGGTAAACTCTCTGTCTCCGCACAATTCCCCTGTCCTCATTGACGTCGATCCACTCTTCCTTTTCAAAGTCCTCCGGTGAATGGTATCCCATAATATCCTGAGTGAAATTTTTCATAAAATATCTGGAAGCACCTGTATTTTCATACAGAACCTCCCCTGTATAGTCCCGGGCAAATCCCTCTTCGCTTCCATCGTCTATATTCAGAAGCCCGCAGGCAGTACAGTATTTCATCACCTTGATCATATGACGACGGTACCGATAAACCGTCCAGTCAATCTGCTCCCCTTCATACTGACTCTGTACATACTCTGTAAGCTCAGACAGCACAAACTGTTCTTCTGCTTCCTTCTCCTCCAAAAACATAAGTACAAGGCAAAAAAACACATACTCCACAGGCTCTTTAAAGTCCAAAATCCCCATCCAGTTTTCCGGCACAGCAGGCATTTTTTCTACCTTGATCAAATAGGGATTTACAATCACCTGATACCCCAGCTTTTCTCTCAAAAATTTCTTTTCCTCACCGGAAGCCAGCTTCTCTTTTACCTGATAATAAAGTTCCCGATCTCTCGACTTCAGGATCCATCTCCGGTTCAGCAAAATCTCCAGTACATTCATCTTAGTCCTTCTCTTCCTCAAATATCATGGTATAGGCAGGCATCTGAAAAGTGCCGTCCGTACAATTCAGAGTACAGTATTCCTGCACATCCGCCTGTTCAATGTAATAAATCTGGCCTTCTTCCGTCTTTGCCCTGTGATCCTTCCTTTCCAGTGCTTTTGACAGCCATAAAAGGAAAATATCTCTTACCTGAGGCTCAATTTCCGGAAGAGAGGCAAACTCCAGACGATTATCTTTGATATAGCTTTTCAGCAGTTTTCTTTCCTGCTCCAGTCTTTTTATTTCTGACGCACGCATTTCTTCTTTTTCTTTTGAATGATCACGAATTCCTGTTCTCTTTGCCTTTTCCCGATAGGTACGGATTCTTGGAGTCAGTGTGATCACACCGGGAGCTTCTTCGTATACGCCGCTGTTAATGCTGTCTGTTTCTCTTTGTAAATTCCCTTTTAAATGAAAAGGCTTCTCTATGCCAAATACAACAGCAGCCAGTCTGTGGGCCTGCTGAATATCCCTGCACTCATGAAAAATACGGGCTACTTTTTTGTATTCTTCCCTGCGGTTGGAGCCCTGACTGCTCATCTCACTGATTCGCGCAGCATATCTGGTGATTTTACGGATAATTTCATTTGTGGTATCAAATACCTTCCCAGCCTCAGACTCCGCCCCGTCTTTTCCGGAAAACCATTCCACGATACTCTCCCAGCGCCCCTGATTCTTATCAAAAATCATCTGCTCATCTATCTCAACATCCATCCGGGGAATAGAAAGCTCATAGGCCGTAGCTTTTTCCAAAATCTGATTCACAGTTTCTCTGTCCATATTCCGAAGCTTCTGTTCAATTGCAGATACGTTTGCCTGAAGCCCTTTTACAAATGACCTCAGATACTCGATCAGCCTGTCCTTAAACAGAAGAAATTCCCTGGTCTTCATCATTTCCTCTGCTTTAACACTGTTCAGTTCACGCATATAGTCCTGATAATTCTGATTCAGACGGATAAAATCATTATTCAGATCATTCCACCATCCATAAAGCTTTTCCTCATTCCGGGAAGCCATTTCTTCCATTTTCTCAAGACTGATCCGCAGTCTCTCCAACAGAGTTGGTTCCAGAGAAGAACCTTCAATAAACAGGTTTTCCACCCGTATTACCATTCGTTCTACTTCTACTGCTGTCTCTGAAAGCTGATAACGAAATTTTTTATTTTTGAACTCCTCAATACTGCTGACCTTTCTGGTATCCTGAATTGTTACCAGGTTTCCCCATGATGCCAAAGCCGCCAGATCCTGCTGACACTGTATCATTGTATATTCTGCAAAAGAAGGATCCTCTTTCAGCTCTTCGAATACCTCCTCCTGATACAGCCAGTATTTCAGTTTTTCGTATTTTAAATAAAAAAGCCGGATGATCGGGCGATATCTTTCTGTGTTTTCTACATTCAGATATTTTGCCTCCATCATCGGCTTTCTCATTTTTTCCTGAATTTTCATTATATTTTCCTCGGGTGTGTCATTTCAATTTTCCCACTTTTGTTACCTTTTTATGATAGCATACAGACAACAGAGGTTCAAGAATTTTTCTAAAATCCTTTTTCATATAATCTCAGTTTGGATACTGCTAAAAACCAGCGCTTCCTTGACAATTCCTGTTGCTTTTCAGTATAATTTAGTGTAGTAAACTACAAGAGAATTAAACTAATAAACAAGCGAGGTTTTACATATGAGCGCCACTTCCTCAAAAACACTTCTCACAGAAGGACCGATCTGGAAAAGGATGACTGCTTTTGCCATTCCTATTTTTCTGGGCAATCTTTTTCAGCAGCTTTACAATACTGCTGATTCTCTGATTGTAGGAAATTTTCTGGGCAGCAATGCCCTGGCCGCTGTCAGTTCCTCCGGAAGTCTTATTTTTCTTCTGGTAGGATTTTTTAATGGAATCGCCATTGGAGCCGGAGTAGTAATTGCCCGTTACTTTGGGGCAAGACAGACAAAGGATCTGCAGAAAGCCATCCACACCACCATAGGCTTTGGGCTGATCTCAGGGGTTCTCCTGACGATTCTGGGTATTCTTCTTGCGCCAAAAATCCTGGTTCTGATGAAGACTCCCACAGACGTACTCCCCAATTCCATCCGGTATTTCCGGATCTATTTCCTGGGCTCTGTAGCTTTTGTCCTCTATAATAATTTTGTGGGTATCCTGCAGTCTGTAGGCGACAGCAAACATCCTCTGTATTATCTGATATTTTCCTCACTGGTAAATATCTGCCTGGATCTTTTATTTGTAGGCGTTTTCCACATGGGTGTAGGAGCTGCAGCCGCTGCCACGATCATTTCCCAGTTTGTCAGCGCCTTCCTCTGCCTGAACCGACTGACAAGGAAAAGCCCGGAAGAATACCGGGTGTCTCTGCGAAAGATCCAGCTGAACCCGGTTATGCTCCGCCAAATCATTTCCAACGGACTGCCGGCAGGCATTCAGAATTCCATTATTTCACTGGCAAATGTAGTAGTTCAGTCCAATATCAACAGCTTTGGCAAGCTGGCGGTAGCCGGATGCGGCTCCTATTCCAAAGTAGAAGGATTTGGTTTTCTTCCGATTACCTGTTTTTCTATGTCCCTGACTACCTTTATCAGTCAGAATCTTGGGGCAAAAAAATATGACAGAGCAAAAAAAGGCGCCCGCTTTGGTATTACCTGCAGCCTTATTATGGCAGAATGCATAGGAATCATTATTTATTTCGCTTCCCCTGTGCTGATTGCAGCCTTTAACAGTGATCCGGATGTGGTAGCCTTTGGAGTACAGCAAGCCCGCACCGTTACCCTGTTCTATTTCCTGCTGGCATTTTCTCATTGTCTGGCAGGACTTCTCCGGGGAGCCGGAAAATCCATCATCCCCATGTTTGTCATGATGATCTGTTGGTGCATCATCCGGGTAAGCTATATTACCATTATCGTAAAGCTGATCCCCTCTATTCAGGTGATCTTCTGGGCTTATCCTCTGACCTGGACACTAAGCTCCATTGTATTTCTGATTTTTTATCTGAAATCAGACTGGCTGCATTTTAATTCCCGTGGGTAAAAAGCAGCTGCCGCACGAATATTTCGTACAGCAGCTGCTTTTTCAAACCATTCTCCTGCGACATGCACGTTTCTTAAAGTAACTGCTGCCTGTCCCAAGTACACATAAAAGAACTAGATATATCCCCATTGCAGCGGTGATCATCTGTTCCTCCGGCATCCGAAGCAGCAGCTCCGGAAGGATCAGCGACCAGATATTTGCTCCCATATGAAGCAGAACACTTGCCCACAGGCTTCCTGTGATCTCCAGGAAATACGCAAATACAAATCCCAGGATTCCTGCATAAACAGCCTGGGTAAGATTCATGTGATAAACACCAAAAAATACTCCTGATATCACTGCCGCCGTTGCCACCCTGGTATAATCTCTCAGCCGCAGATAGATCAGCCAGCGAAAAACAATCTCCTCTGCAAGCGGCGCGATCACTCCCATCCAGAAGATGAGCATAAACAAGCTTTTTCCATTTGTGATCTGTGCCATATTTTCCTGATATTCCTGTACATTCAGAACATTTTGCAACAAAGCCACCAGCATATTGGCAAATGTGGCAAGTGACGCTCCCACCAGAAGTAAAAGGATTCCTTCTCCAGGCTTCAGCTTCTTTCCCGGCTGCTCCGGAATCAATCCCCTGACAATTCTTGCGCTTTTATCCTTCTGATAAAACCAGATACAGGGAATCATTGTCAAAAGCGCAGTAATTCCTGTCATCAGAATAGTCTGAGACTGATAAAACTCCAAGCCGTATCCCATGCTGTAGCATATTACTGCCAGAGCTGCATACCCTACGATCTGACTGATAAGAAAATGGATTCCGCAGGGGTAGAGTACCCTCCACACTTTTTTTAAAATACTCTGTTTATGCAGAGGGGTCAGCAGAAAAAATCAACAATTCCCTGTACGGAATCTACAATTTTTAAGGGCTGAGCCTGTTTCAGCTCCTGCTCCGTACCGTATCCATAGGCCACTGCAACACATTCAATCCCGGCCTTTCTGGCTCCGAACACATCATGCTCCTTGTCGCCTACCATGATTACTTCATCCCGGTGATTCTGCATATTCAGACGGGCAAGAACCTCCTCGATCACCTCTGCCTTTCCGGTTCTTTTTCCGCTCATTTCGCTTCCCACAATTTCACTGAAATATCCGGTCAGTCCGAAATGATCCAGGATTTTTTTTACAAAATACTCCGGCTTAGAGGAAGCGACTGCAAGAGTATATCCTTTTTGACACAATGTATCCAGCATTTCTTCCACTCCAGGATAAGGCTGATTTTCGAAAATTCCAACTGTAGAATATCGCTCTCTGTAATATTCTACTGCTTTTATTCCGGTTTCCTCATCCAGTCCGGCATACTCCATAAACTGCTGCAAAAGAGGCGGCCCTACAAACACCTCCAGCTTTTTCAGATCATCCTCAGGTTTTCCCAGTTTCTCCAGCGCATACTGTACAGATTTGGTGATTCCCTCGCCTGATTCTGTCAGTGTACCATCCAGATCAAATAAAATTACTTTATACATAAATGCCTCCGACTTTCAGAATTTTTGTTTACTGCTATAAATGAGCAAATATCGAATTTTGCATAATAGAATCCGTAATATACGCACATAAAAGAAAGATTAAGCTCTATATATGCATCTTATAAAGATAAATTCATGATGATTTTGCGCACTTTTTCAAATTTACTCATTTATAGTTTACTGATTATCGGATAGTATATCATGATTTTCCCGGAACGTCCACGTAAATTCCGGCTTCTGTTCCATTATAAGAAAGAAACGCCAGCTCTGTCTGAAATACCTTTTCCGATATCTTCTGTTCCTCTGGAATCTTCGGATAAATCCTGTTTTCCTCCTGAATCCATGCCGTTTCCTTTCCATTTACTCTCAATGACAAAATCTGAACGTTCCCGTTCCGTTTTATATTCAGAACCGGCTCTCCTGTCTTTTTTATTTTGCCTTTCCAGTAAATAATTTCCGGTACAGCATGAAGCCGATTCCTGAGTGGTTCTGTCTCCTTGCCGCTGTCATCTTTTCTCATTTTCTCTGCCTGATATAAATCTGAGCCTGGACCTGATACAATATCAGCGGCAGCAGTTGGAGAAACTATCGTCACTGGTAACCGCTCTCTGTCAGACGGCATATCCTGCAAATCTTCTGTTCCATCCCGGTTTGTCCCCCCTGTCTCGGACAGATTTTTCTGCTGTTCCGCTCCACTTTGATTCCTTATTTCCTCCAAGTATTCCTCATCTGTTTCTTCCATATTTTCCATGCTGTTTTCCCAGTCAGACACGTTCCCGCTTTCGGGCACAGTTTCCGGCTCTTCATAAATCTCCCCCTGCCAGCTTTCTTCTCCTGACCCAAACATATCCTCATATCCATTTTCCTCAGACTGCTGTTGTTCCCCAAAATCCTGGTCCCCGTCTCCCACTTCCCAGTCAGAGGGAATACCTGTGCTTTCTCCCGGAAGCGTCTCCACATGAAACCCTCCAAGATCCTGAGCAGCGCTTGTCTGTCTAATTGCTGTTACAAGTACAAGAACTGAGATTACTGACAGAAACTTTCTGTTTCCCGAGAAATCAGCCAGATATTTTTCCCCGACATGTTCTTTTTTCCTTAGGATATGTCTTTTTCTCTTTAGCGTATATTTATTCTTCATTCTATTTGAGATCATATTTCGTTTCCTCTCCTTTTAATACGGATAATTGTTTCAGATATTCTTTCCAGTGTTCTACGTCTTTTGCGTAATCAGAATCACTTTTTAAATCTTTTCTGTTTTTCATCAGCTTATATAATTCCACGCTTTCTTTTTCCCTTCCCTGTCTAATCAGAAATAACCCGTACAGAGAATATTCTTTACTGCCTGCCTTTTCCCGGAGCATCTGTCTGTAATACCCTTCTGCCTTTGCCATATTTCCTTCCAGTTCACTGTTTCGAGCCAGAAGTATAAGCACCTGTTTCTGTTGTTCCAAAGCATCATAAATCCTCAGGAATCTCTGCCCGGATTTTTCTATCTGACCTGTAATCACTTTTCTGATCGCCTTTCCCCCTGACCGAAAATCCATGGAATAATACCAGGCAGTGACCGGAGATATAGCAGTTTCCAATTCCTGCATTTCCAGTCTTTGCATTGTTTCTGTTGTCAGCGTCCCCATTATGACTGCAGTACAAAGAAAGCAACACAGTCCGACAGCCGCTCCCTTCCATACTTTCCAGGACAGAGGTTTTATTTTCTGCAATGCATTTTCTGCTTCCTCTGCTGATCTCCAGCGTTTTTCCGGCTGACTGAAGCAGCATTTTCTGATAAAAAATCCAAGCCCCGGAAACTGAAAAAAATATTTAAGCCTGCGCTTCTGGCACAGCTCATCTACAGTTTTTCCCAAAGCATAAAAGTCACTGGCAGGAACAATCCTCCCCTGATACTGCTCCGGAGCCGCATACCCCTCTGTTCCCAGACAATAAAAGCTCTGTCTTTCATATCCCAAAACTGCGCTTCCAAAGTCAACCAGATAAAGCCTTCCTGATTCCGTCAGCATCAGATTGTCCGGCTTCAAATCTCCGTAATAAACCGCCGGCTTTCTGGAATGCAGATATTTCAGAATTTGCAGCACCGTACCTGCAATGGACAGAATCTCCTCTCCGGAAAATATTCTTCCCTCGTTCAGATACTGTCCCAGAGATTTTCCCCTGATATACTCCATTACAAGATAACAATGATCATTCTGTTCTGTATAATCAATCATCTTCGGAAGAGAAGGATGCTCCAAAAGCCGAAAAAGCCCTGCCTCACGTTTTTTCTCAGCAGGAAGTTCCTTTACCGCCCGGTATATGCCAAGCTCCAGATCTCTTGCAAGATAAAGATCCCCCTCTCCACCCCTGCCGATCCTTTCCATAATACAATAACGCCCTTTTAAAATAATTCCGGTTAATTCGATATGATCTCCTCCTCTTTCCATGCGCACAAATTACATGTCTGATCTTTTCATATATCTTAATAAACAACTTTGAAAAAGTGCACAAAAATACTCACGAATCTGTCTTTATAACATACACATATACAGCCTGATCTTTCTTTTATATCCGTATATTACGGATTCTATTGTGTAGAATTTGATATTTACTCATTTATAAAAAATAAAATGGGAACTTACCGGATGAACTCCGGAAAAAGAAATGTTGATGTTTGTATTATAGCACAAATTGTTCTTTTCAATTCTTAAATTTCTATAAAACATACACCAAAACTCCAGTCAGTGAAATGTTATCACTGACCGGAGAAATGATGATACATATTTTTTTACAAAAACTCAGCAGTACAGAATTCACTTCCTGCCTTATAGCATTTCACAAATTTTTTA
>ENA-OPYY01000171-OPYY01000171.1-human-gut-metagenome-genome-assembly--contig:-NODE-171-length-27427-cov-1.356923_pt1 | contig 27427 bp, 28 predicted proteins | sample MGYA00242472_ERZ504481 | MGnify/ENA primary metagenome ERZ504481 (study PRJEB26092, sample SAMD00036265) | human gut metagenome | host: Homo sapiens | study: EMG produced TPA metagenomics assembly of...
CACTGATCCATAGTCTTTAGTCCTCCCTTGAAAAAATCTATTGTTTTTCTCAAGTATGCACTAAAAATGGATTTAGTGAAAGGCGAGTGGTTTGACCTTTACAAACAAACTACACAGCACCTACAAACCTTTACTCGTCTAAATTCACTGTAATCTTTAATACGCCTTCATATCTACAAGGTACAAATACGATACCATCGTCAGAAATATATGCATTATCAGCATTTCCTTTAATATATAAATTTGCTAATAATTGAATTTTTTTAGGATCTTTAGAATTTAATATAGTGATTTGCCCTTTTGCAGGAAAGGAAACACACAGCAATTTATTGCTTTTATTGATTGCTGGTGACCCCTTTAATCGTAATGAATCATAACTATTGAAAGCCCCTTCTTGTACGTTGCCAAAACCATTTGCTACATCTAACACCTGAATACCTCTGTTGCAAATCGCAAATATCGTTTGATCATCATACGCTGCAAAACCACCTGAAGAATAAAAGTATGTGGAATTGGGCAATTCGTTATATTCATAACTTCCATCATCATTGAAAATGATTTCTGATACACCAGCTGGATGCGTTATATATAATTTGTTCGCTACTAAGTCGTCTATAATATTTCTATAATATACAGCACCACATTTAAGGTATTCATCAACCACTATATTGTCCATATCTGATGCGTCAAGAAGCATCATCATATTTAGTCTACCTGTGGTAATAATATATTTTCCATCAGGTGATACCCCAATTTGATAACAAGTATTGATTCGATTTTTTTCACTCGGAATATAGTGCCCTACTTCAGTCAATCTTGTCTCATCAATGTTATATATATGTACACCATCAATTTCTTGTGCTGTGTACACTTTCCCGTTTACAATTCTTAAATCACGAACAGCGGCTTTGGTTTCAAAAAACGCCAATTCGTTCATATCCTTATCACATATCTGTATTCCTTTTGATGTTCCGATATAAAGTTTATTCTCATACTCATCAATCGAATATGCCTGCCCTTTTACTTTATGCCTTTCTACATCTGTTGAATAATTACCATAGTCATTATTTTGGTAGCAATCTTCTCCAGATGCAGAAGCAACTGTACGCTGATCATTTTTTATTATTGCTTCATTTAAACTATCAGTATGTATAGCAGAATAGTGGTCGGCAAAGTATACATACCCATCTCTGACGGCAACCGCCGATATTGGACTATATACCTCTTGTGCAGGATCAAATGCAAATACTGCACCCTTATTAGTAAAATCCACGTATTTATCACTTGTGTTAGGAATAGGTACAATATACTTTTCTATTCTTACTGGACTATATGGGTTTTTTAGGTCATAAATCAATAATCCGTTGTACAAATCAGCAAAATAGGCATAGTCACCAGATACTTTAACATTCCAATAGTCACTACCAATGTAATAATATCTTCCATCAGCCTTTGCCTGAGAGCATAATTTAGGACGCTCAGGATTCTCAAGAGAGTATACGCTTATCCCATTGCCTGTAGCATATCCACTAGCTTGTTCATTACTACTATCGTTTATTTTTGAATGAAAACCAGTTGCTACAACTAAATTGCCGTTACAAATGTCTGCACCATACGCATTTCCATCAGTCTCAATATAACCAATATATTTTGGGGTGGATATATCTTTTATTTCAAACACTTCTACTCTTTGTGTAGCCCAAACACTTGCATACAAATAGTCACCATATGCAACGCAGTCAATACATTCACTTTCCTCATTAGACTTGACTGCTGAGCAAAAGACTGGATTACCTGGATCTGTAATATCATAAATCTCTAATCCATAATAACGGCTAGCTATGAAAAGTGTATTATCAACCAGATCAATCCCAGATGCTAATTCTAAAGTATCAATATGACTTCTGATAGTAGGTTTATTGGGATCAGATATATCAACAACAAAAACACCATATTCGCGACATGCGATTATTAAAATGTTGTTATCTTTTGATAATTCCATTCGCCTAATCGAACCAAATCCAGATAATTCTGAAATAACAACCGGAGCACCTTTATCGTCAAACGAACAAATATATAGTGTATTTACATCTCCAGCAAACAAGTATTTATCAGATGCTACCATATCCTGCACATTTTTTATAGGAAGTCCGGTATCATAAGAAATATCTTCTGTGTTGCATTCAACGTAGCTACCATAATACTTGGCTGGTAGTATTTCATTTCCAACATTTGCAATTTGAATAGATTCGATTTTTCCGCCTATCTTATCCGGAATTTTAAAAGTTATATTAGTTAAATTAGTAACTCCGGTAATTGGTAGGAAAAATTCTGTTGATTGAGGTTGAATGATACACGAAGTAGTAAGCACGCTCTGATCGTTTGAATAAGCCTTTACACTAAGACTACTACTTTTCTCAAGAGAAGAAGCTTTAAAATAAATGAGCAATTGATCCGATTCACTACATTCTATCAATGTGTCAATCGAAACAACAGTGTTCACATATGTATTGGACTCTTGATTTTGTATAGCATCATCTGTACTAAAAACAACGGTACCCGGCAATTCTGTCTCTGTATCCACATTTAAATCTGATATAACTAATGCATATTTTTTTTCTTCTTCTAACTGTTTCTGTCGGTCCTCTTTAGCTAGCTGCTTATAATACTCAGATCTCTCAAGATCAACTTGATGTTCTCTCCACAACAAGCCCCCAAGAATCACAAACAATACAATGCACAGCAACGATAGTAATTTATTTTTTTTCATAGACACCTCCTTAAATACGAATATTTACGCCTCTTAAACCAATTATTGTGTACTGTTATTTTAACCACACACATCTCTTCTCATCCATAAATCTATGCACCGTTACGCTTTTTGCCGAATCAAATTCAGCAAAATATTCTTATACTTCATATATATCCCAACCGTTATGACTGCTAAAATTAAATATCTTATAGCAATATATGGATATATTAATTGCAACAGAACTGCTACTACTGTTTCTACAAGCACCGACGCAACCATAAAGCTGTGTTCATATATATCCACATGCAAAATATACTTTGTGATAAAATAATGTACCAGCATTAATACAAAGTAACTGAAAAAGGTCGTATATCCAGCAGCTACAAAACCAAACTTTGGAACAAATATTAAGTTAAGAATTAGATTTAGGCATGCAGCAATTACAGTTCCTGCTCCAATATATGTCGTCTTTTTTAAATGCAATTCAATATGCTCATAATTTCCATATATAAATTTGCATACTAAACCTAATACAATCGGTGCAACTACCCATTGTCCTTGCTTATATTGATCGCCACCTAAAATCGCAATTGCTTCTGGAGCAATGCACATACACCCAAATCCAATATAGCAACCAAACAGAATCAAAGATTTCAAATTATTTTTTATTTCTGAAAAATTCCCCAACGCATACGAATCATGAAACCATGGCAACCACGCTTGACCTATTGAATCATATACTAAACTCACTAAAATAGCTAACTGATAAGCTATTGTATATACTGCTGTCAGCTCTGTTCCACACGATTTTGTTATAACAATTCGATCAGATTGGGCCAAAATATTTAACGATACACTATTTAAAACTAACGGCAACGAGATCCCTAATCCATACCGAACAAACTTGGGGTCAAATTTTAGAGATTTAATACGAATTGAATTTATCCAAAGTCCTAAAGATAGTAGTACCGTAGGAACTACAATTCCAATAATTCTACCCAAGTACTTTTGCCCTGACATATTGAAAACAAGCATTAATGACACAGATACCGAAAATACAGTTGTATATAGCGTAATTAAAATGTTACCTTTATACTTATACAAATATTTGAATTTAGCTTGATATAATGCAATAGTTGGTGATGCCACCAAATAAATAGCTAGAATTCTAGTCAATATAGGCGATAATTCCAATAACCTGCCAACTGGATCAACAAAAACAAGCCCGAATGCAGCTATTAATGAACTTATAACAAGAGAAACAAGTTGCATGTTACCCACATATTCATTCAACTGATCCTTAAAGTCAATCTTCGCTCGCCCAATACTATAGGTCAGATTTAAAGTACAAAAAGTCGACAATAATGTATACCATGAAGTAAAAGTTGCTGTTATACCGTAATCATTCACGGACATCATTCTAGTAAATATTGGTGTAGTCAATACCAATATTGCCTTAGTCGCTACATTAGAAACTGTATACCACACTCCAGCCTTAAATGCTTTACTTCCGAGATTCTCCTGCTTATTCGGTGCATCATCTTTGCTCATATTATTCTGCACCCCCAATATATTCTGCAAGTTTTGCAATACTCTTATTTCTCATTTCTTGAATTTTCAAATTTACAACATCATAATCGATTTTGTTTTCTTTCTCAATGGGATAAGACATTCCATCACGCTCCTCTATTTCCAACCATTTCGCCAATGAAACCATGCGTGAAAAATTGGCTCTATTATAAAAATAGACTTCTTTATTATAATACAAGGAGAATAACAATCCGTGAAAAGATGCCGAAAAAACCATGTCAGCATTCTTTATTAAGTAAAGAAAGTCCTCTATCTTTGTTGGGCGAATAGATTCAATCCCATCTATTTTTTTCCATAATTTATGTAGTAAACCTTTTTATCATTATCCCTTCCATATCGAATTGCATCTTGGAAGATCTTACCATCCTTATCAGAAAAATAAATCAATACATAGTTCTTCTTATTTAGTGTGCTTTTATTAGCAATTTCATCCCAGAAATCAATCCCCCAAAGCATTGTTGGATCAACAACTTCATCAGGGCGATTATCCGTTAGTTCCTCAATCCAATCTGCAACTATTGATTCTCTTACCCCAATATAATTAAAACGTTTTAACAAACAAGAAATCTTACTCTCATATTCTTTAGGCCACTTTAATCCAGCAGAAGAAGCAAACGCTATCTTCTTTTTTTCATCTGCTACAAAATCTAAAAAATAGGTAAAATCATTTCCTGTAACATTTAATCCCCAAACGATGTCACTTCCCACCAAATATATATCATATTTATTTCCAATGCTAGATACTGTTTCCTTTGTATAAACTGGACTCATCTTAGCATAAGATGCTACAAAAGAATTGAAATCATTTTCTTTATCTCTTATTCGTTTTCCATACCGAACCTGCCGATAAATAGTTTTTAAATTCAGTTTATGAATACCAAAGAATTCACGATTCTCTATTGCTTCACATCGGTAGTCAATAAGTTCGACATCATACCCCATACTTTTAATCATTTCATACAATGCGAATGTTTGCAGAGCAGACCCAAAATTAGTTGTATGATGAATTGTCAACATTGCTATCTTTTTCATAAAAATACGACATGCAACTTCCTGCATTTACTCCTTTCCATGAAGTTATTAATTTCTCCTCAACTTGCAAGCTCATATACGCCTTGCGAATCACCCATTCTAATGATAACAGTTCACAATAATCATTCATTAGCGCCGTCATCTAAAACCATATCCTTTATTGCCAAATAATTTGCAATAGCTAAAAATACATAAAAGTAACTATACGACGTCAAAACTTCACTGATCATTGCTATTTCAAATCCAATCAATATCGCAACAATTGCTTTATTTGAGCGAGATCTCAAATTATCAATTGGGGATACAGAGAAAACCAGAAGCAAAATAAATAACAGAAGTGCAATTAGCCCTCCATCTATACAAAATTGTAAAAAATTATTGTGCACATAAGTTGTCGCTGTGGCGTATGCACCCCTTGCAATCATTTTCATACGAAAGCCATAGCCAAATATAGGTTTTTCCATGAATGCTGCAATTGTATTTGTCCAAATCGCCAATCTTCCTGTCATTGTCATTGATTCACCTAACATACCAAACAACAACGACATATAATCAAAACTTTGAACGGTTACAATCATAAAATTGTACAAACTCAAACCTATAACCCACACATAAGATTTTATACGATTAATAGCCGAATACTTGGCCATAACTATAAAACCTACTGTAACCATAATACCAACAATTGCTGTAGAAACCGATTCTCTTAACATAAAAATCATATTAGGAAGAATTATGCAACTTACTAATACTGCAGATATAATTCTCTTTATATTGATTTTCCGGCAATAAACCAGCAAAAAGGTTATCATTATCATAGGATATGATAATGTAGTAATGTTCGTTCTCGGCCCGAATAGATATTCGTGAAAAATGATACCCTTGCCACATACAACATTCAAAATCGAGTAAAATGAGAATAGCTTTAATATTCCATTCCAAACGATTTCTTCATTTTTCCAAAGGCACATCTCCACGTGTATTACAACAAAAATCAGGGCTACTGTATTTCTAATTAAAGAGGTACTAAATCCTCCCTGAATACAAGTGTTTACAAATAAATATAATTGCAATAACATATTTATTTGCGAGAATCTCGATGGCCTATATTTTATTTTAATGATGTTTAAAAATATATTCGCTACCGAAATAGCCAGTAATACATCAAATATCTTGCTTATAAATCCAATTTCTGTAAATCCTGTCAATTTGAAAAATGGAAGCAATATAAAAACAAATTTTAATTCTCTCGTTGAAATCTTCATCTACATCTCCATACTATTCAAATATCGTATTTAGAGTTTGACCCACCTACAGTTCACCTTATTCTGTTACAACATTCTATATATCTTAAACGCAACTCATAAATACTGACACATTTTTTACTGCAATTCCTTGCTTATTCCATTCTCCCAAAAATATTTATTAATTGCTTCTAAGTCATCTCTATTATATGGGCGATCATTGCATTCAATCGCCCTTTTTTTTGCAAGCTTCGATAATGATCCTATTACTACTGCTGGATTTCCTCCAACAATCATATCCGGAGGCACATCACGCGTAACTACACTTCCAGCAGCAACCAATGCATTCGGGCCGATTTTTGTATCATATAAAATTGTAGAATTAGCACCAATTACACAATTATCATATATTTCAATCTTTCCCATATAAAATCGATTTGTTCCAGCCGGATAATTCTCATCATTCATATCACGAAACATAGATTGAATAATATCGTGCGTTATAAATCTTACATTCGCAGCAATACTGACATTGTTCCCAATTGATACAAGTTGCGGCTCGCTTGGCAAATCAAACGGCTGATAAAGGCCGCCATCTCCATAGGAATGAAACACTTTCCATTTTTTCAACAGTTTTGCACGTTTTCTGCTATTTGAACCAGTTCTTAAAAACAATAGAATCTGAATTATAGCTTTTTTCTTTTTTAAGATTTCCATTATCATAAAGTTATACTCACCTCACCCGAATATCTCGTAATATCCTTCAATTTCATCTGCGTTTCCATAATTATTAGTAGATAAATATTGTGAGTAGCCCGCTCCATTTTCTAACATAAACATTATCTTTTCAGCTAAATCTAAAGGAGTCATTTCACATATTACGCCTTCCTCACTCTTCAGCTGATCTCGAACTGTTGTATAATTTGTCGCAACAATTGGTTTTGATAAAATTTTAGCTTCATCTAATACAATTGATTTTCCTTCAAATCTTGAACTTTGAATAATAACATCCGAATTTTTTATATAAGGGTAAGGATTCTCACGGGAACCAATAAAATGCATTACATCTTCTAAACAGAGTTTTTTACCATTTCTTTCAGTTCGCGCTCCAGAACTCCTGAACCTAAAATATACCAGTTAAACCGAACTTCTTTTGCTTTTAAAATCTGTGCAGCCTCAATTGCAAGGTCAAAACCTTTTTGAGGATGAAGTCTTCCAATAGAAACAAGAATTTTAGCATTAGGATCAAACTCTTCTGGATAGAATTTATCTGCTAAATCAGCGATAACTTTTTCCGAAATAAGATTAGGCAATACTGATACTTTCTTACTTTGACTTGGGAAACACTGCTTCAATACTTCTGCACACGCATCAGAGATAGTCACAATTTGATCAATCTTTTCTATATATGGCAAATCGTAAGCCTCTGACAAGCCTGTTTTGGGGTATTCATTATGAATCCACCCAATTTTTTTCTTTGCTCTAACTTTATCAACCAAATAATAGTACTGTTCTCCCTGTAGATAGGCGATAGCCACATCATATTCCTTTGTACATACAGGAAGAATTCTACTATAAAATTTATTCCACCGATACTGCTTATGTTTTGCGGTGCCGCCTTCACGAAACTTCGAGTATGTTGTTGCTAACACACGGTACGCAAACATTCCTACATCTTTATATTTATCTGAGGAATCACTATATAATCTGTGAAGCTTGTCGTAACCATCGTGCAAAATATTTACTCGCTCATCAACTTGTCCAAGAAACATTCCCTTCTCTTGAAAAAGCAACAAATCCACTTCATACTTGTCATAATCCATAAGTTGTAAAAGATTTATAAGACTTCTTTCGGCACCGCCATTCTGGAGGTTACTCATAATAAATAATAATTTCTTTTTCATGAATATCTCTCCCACACCTCCCTATTATTACAATTGTTTTTCTGCCATATCAAGTGCCGCTGCAATGGTTGCGTCCATATCGTAATACTTATATTCGCCCAGACGGCCGCCGAAGATGACCTTCTCCTCTTGATCTGCCAGAGCCTTATACTGTGCATATAGTGCGCTGTTCTTTGCATCATTAACGGGATAATAGGGTTCATCACCTGGCTTCCACTCAGAAGAATACTCACGACTGATGACTGTCTTGGGCAAATCGTTGCTCTCTGCGTCCTTGCCAAACTCAAACCACTTATGCTCGATGATACGTGTCCAAGGAGTCTCACGGTCAGTATAGTTCACTGCAGCATTGCCTTGGAAATTGGGCATATCTAGCAGTTCAGTCTCAAAGCGAACGGAGCGATACTCCAACGTCCCCAACTTGTAACCAAAATAGGCATCGATTGGACCTGTGTAGACCACCTTCTCTGCCAGTGTGTCCAGTTCCTCCTTCTGCTCCAAATAGTCAGTGTTCAGGCGAACCTCGATACCCTCCAGCAGATTCTCAATCAGCTTGGTATAGCCGCCCATAGGGATGCCTTGATAGAGTGCGTTGAAGTAGTTATTATCGAAAGTCAAGCGGACAGGCAGACGCTTGATGATAAAGGCAGGCAGATCCTTGCAATCTCGCCCCCACTGCTTCTCGGTATAGCCCTTGACCAGCTTCTCAAAGATATCACGACCGATGAGGGAGATAGCCTGCTCCTCCAGGTTCTGAGGCTCACCAACAATCTCCTTGCGCTGCTCTTCAATCTTTGCCAAGGCCTCTTCAGGAGTTACCACGCCCCACATCTTATTAAAGGTGTACATATTGAAAGGCAAGCTATACAGTTCACCCTTATAATTAGCAACTGGACTGTTGGTGAACCGGTTGAACTCAGCAAACTGCGTAATATATTTCCAGACTTTTGTGTTGTTAGTGTGGAAGATATGTGCGCCGTAGACATGAACATTGATACCTTCCATGTTCTCGGTGTAGATATTTCCCGCGATGTTAGAACGTTTATCCACTACTAAAACAGTTTTACCAGTTTTTTGGCTTCGTGTGCAAATACAGCTCCATACAAACCAGAGCCCACAACTAAATAATCGTACATACTTTCCTCTCTTTATTGCAACTTCAACTCGTTAATCACATGATCTACAAACTCTTTTTTCCCTTCCTTGGACCAGTAATGTTTCATCATTGCTTGTCCGTTTTCAGCAATTCTTTTCACTTCTTCCGGTTTATTTTTTAACCAATTCATAATTTCATCGAAATTGTGGAAATCCCAATCGATTGCTACATAGGTTTTTCCATCAACATACCATTGTGGAAAAGTTCTAAGATGCTCAACAGAGGGTTTAATCAGAGCAGCTCCATATACAAAGCATTCAAAGTCTCTTCCACAGATTTCGCCCCAACCAAACGGACTAAGCACCGAACGAGTTTTCTGCAATTCCCTATTATATTCTTTTTTGGGTACCTTCTGTGTAGGATCAGGATATTTCAAATTCTTACACTCAGACAACTTTTTCATACAAGCTCTTCTTTGGTATCCCGCAACTTCAGACCACGCACTCCCCCCTAAAATGAGTATCGAACACTTTATCTTTACCGCATTCTTTATACTTTGGAGCCTTTCGTGAAAACGGATGCAAATACTGTACGCCACCATTCTGGAATAAATCTCCAATAGCAACATTCCAAGCAAGACCAATCTTATCCATATATTGTGCATCTAAAGGCTGATTTATTGTACCAGAAACGTTTTTGTCATCCAAATTATATTTTTCATGATAATACTGGCAGTGAATGCGCCCTCCCCAAATTGGCTTCTTGTACATTTCAATATCCACCAACAGCTGCTTTTTAAGATAGCGGTCAACATACGGCAAAACTTCAAAATGACATGTACCTGTGCTATCAGCTGTATCAAGCCAAACAAACCAATTGCTTTGAGTTTGAGCCATTTTCAAAATGTCAACCAAGACTTCATTCGATTGATTAAACAATTCTGAATCATGGTGGTATGCAAAAAAATAATATCGTATTTTTTTTCTCTGCAATTTTTGCTTTAATTTTTCAGAATCGAATTTATGCATACAATATTCGTGAAAATCGGCATACTCAATCTTAAATCCGCGCTGTTTAAATTCATTGTGTGCAGAAAAAAGCGCCTTTAACCACCTAAAAATATAGTGTGAACCATCGTAAAAGACAGTTATAGTCCTACTGTTCATTTGATTCTATTCTCCTTTATTTTCGTCAGCATCAATAGCCATTTATCTGCAATAAATCCCAATTCCAATCTTTTACATCCTAAACTAGCTTTTTTTCCAACTTCTTCACGTAAACTTTCATCCTGCATCAACTTTTCTAACACATGTTCAAGTTCAGTTATCGCTCCAATAGGTACCAAAAATCCATTTTCCCCATCGTTTATAAGTTCACGTGGACCGCTGATACAATCCGTAGATACACACGGTAAACCAGCATACATCGCTTCACATAACACATTGGGAAAGCCCTCATAAAATGACGAAAGAACAAATATTTTCGATTTTTTCATCTCGACAAAAGGCTCTTTAGTATGTCCGCACAATTGAATTTTTCCAGAATCGCCTAATGAATCAATGATTCGCTGAAGTTCTTCTTTCATGTTTCCTACACCAAAAATCTTCAATTTCCACTCAGGATTCTTATCCGACACATTATGAAATGCTTTAATCAGTGTCTTGAAATCTTTTTGTTTTTCTAACCGACCCACTGAAATTACTACATTTTCCTTTGTTACTGTTTCACCTGTGATCTGATTGTTCATTTTTTCTGTATCTAAAGGATTTTCAATCACACATAACTTCTTTTGTAAATACTTTGGATACATCTTACGTATTTGCTCCGTTTGAACAACAATCATATTCGCGCGTCTATATAATTGGCAGCTAACCCAAAAAACTAATTTCGAGTGTTCCTTTAAAGGGTTATTTCTATCGCATACAACAATTTTAGATTTATTAAATAGCGAAGTCACTAACAAAAGCAGATTACACCTACTCAAGAAAGATATTGATACATCTGCCTTACTATTTTTCAAATATTTCCTTATTCCTTTAAAATCATACCAACACTCAAAAATGCTATTTGGGGAATTAGCATGTATCTTATTCAACTTAATTTCGCACGGAATCTCATAGAATTGCTCTCGCTTTTCCAACGAAGTTATTCCCACACTATGACCCAACTCAGAAAAGCGTTTTGCAAGCATTACAAGAACATTTTCTGCGCCTCCGCCAGATATGCTACTGATATAAAAATCAATCTTCATTCTGTATTATCTCCATATTCATCGAATCAAAAATAGAACACATAACACCATTAGTCTCTCTGGAAAATATCTCTTGTATAAACTTTTTCCTTCACATCGTCCAAGCTCTTATCATAGCGGTTTGCAATGATTGCCTGACTCTGTTTCTTAAACTCTTCCAAGTCGTTAACAACACGGCTACCAAAGAACGTGTCCCCATTTTTCAGCGTAGGCTCATAGATGATAACTGTTGCACCCTTTGCCTTAATGCGCTTCATGACACCCTGAATGGAACTCTGACGGAAGTTATCGCTGTTGCTCTTCATCGTCAAGCGATAAACACCGACCACAACATCTTTTTCTTTGCTCTCATCCCAGCTATCATTTGCTTCGTAAGCACCAGCAATTTCAAGCACACGATCTGCAATAAAGTCCTTACGAGTACGATTGGATTCAACAATTGCTTCAATCAAATTTTCTGGCACGTCGGCGTAATTTGCGAGCAGCTGTTTAGTGTCCTTGGGCAGGCAGTATCCACCGTAACCAAAACTGGGATTGTTATAATGAGTACCGATACGTGGGTCGAGACAAACGCCGTTAATAATCTGCTGAGTATTCAACCCCTTCATTTCAGCGTAGGTGTCCAGCTCATTGAAATAACTAACGCGCAGAGCCAGATAGGTGTTGGCGAACAGCTTAACAGCCTCAGCCTCTGTGAATCCCATAAACAAGGTATCGATATTCTCCTTGATAGCACCTTCCTGCAGGAGCTCAGCAAAAGTGTGTGCAGCCTTTACCAGACGAGCATTATCCACATCCGTACCGACAATGATACGGGAAGGATAAAGGTTGTCGTACAGAGCTTTGCTCTCACGCAAAAACTCCGGGCTGAAGATGATATTGTCGCAGTGAAATTTCTCACGAACACTTGCAGTATATCCAACCGGGATCGTGGATTTAATGACCATAATGGCTTCCGGGTTGTACTCTATAACCAGCTTTATCACAGCTTCCACAGCGCTGGTGTCAAAAAAGTTTTTCTTGCTATCGTAGTTTGTCGGTGCAGCGATAACTACAAAATCAGCGTCACTATATGCTTCCTTAGCATCCAGCGTTGCCGTTAAATCCAGCTCCTTTTCCGCCAAATACTTTTCGATATATTCGTCCTGAATCGAAGATTTCTTATTATTGATTAGTTCTACTTTTTCAGGAATAATGTCTACAGCGGTCACCTTGTGATGCTGAGATAACAACGTAGCAATGGAAAGGCCAACATATCCCGTTCCAGCAACAGCAATCTTTAAATCTTTAAACTCTCTCATTTCTCTGTCCCTCTAATTCTTTTATTTATAAAACTCAGCGTACCACTCGGCGAACTTTCTTAATCCAGTTCTCAGATCCGTGCTCGGCTTGTATCCAAAGTCACGCTCTAATGCGCTGGTATCTGCATAGGTCACAGGCACATCACCCGGCTGCATTGGAACCAGTTCCTTGTGTGCCTCGAAGTCATAATCTTCCGACAACACCTTTGCCCGAACCAGTTCTTCTGAAAGAATCTGCACAAAGTCCAGCAAATTTTCCGGATTCTGATTGCCGATGTTGTAAACTGCATACGGCGGAATCGGCAAACCATCCTCGCCATTCTTCTTGTCCGGTGCCTTTTTCATCACTCGGACAACACCTTCAACAATATCGTCCACATAGGTAAAGTCACGCTTGCAGTTGCCATAGTTGAAGATCTTGATGGTTTCGCCCTTCACCAGCTTGTTGGTGAATCCGAAATAAGCCATGTCAGGACGGCCTGCCGGACCATAGACCGTAAAGAATCTCAGGCCAGTGGACGGGATGTTATAGAGCTTGGAGTAGGCGTGTGCCATCAGTTCATTGGATTTCTTGGTTGCTGCATAGAGAGAAACCGGATTATCTACCTTGTCGTCGGTGCTGTACGGAACCTTCTTGTTGGAACCGTAGACGGAGGAAGAAGAAGCATACACCAGATGCTCCAGGCTCTCGCAATGACGGCAGGCTTCGAGAATATTAAAGAAGCCGACCAAGTTGGATTCCACATAAGCATCCGGGTTGGTGATGGAGTAGCGCACACCAGCCTGTGCTGCGAGGTTAACGACCACAGATGGCTTGTACTTCTCGAACAGCTCAGTGATCAGTGCCTTATCAGCGATGTTGCCTTTAACAAAAGTAAATGTGGGATACTTGGCCAGCTCTTTCAGACGGAACTCTTTCAGTGCCACGTCATAGTAATCATTCATGTTGTCAATGCCGATAACCGTAGCGGAAGGTGCTTCCTGATAGATTCGCTTCACAAGGTTGGAACCTATAAAGCCCGCTGCGCCTGTGACTAAAATAGTTTTATTATCCAAATTTATTGTACTCATTGCATTTGTCTCCTTATTAGTTTTAGAAGAGTGTATATTGTGTCTTACTATTTTTATTGGAACAGTTGACTCTAATATATTATTTTCTTGTGTATAACTTCATCGTTTCCTTTACGACATCATCCCAGTTATATTTCTCGCAGATAAAGTCAGCTGCCTGGTTCTTCATTTTCATAACCAGTTCAGGATGGTCACAGGCATCTTGTAATTTTTCTTGCAAGTCCTCTACATCCGACTTTTTGAAAATCAATGCCTTGTCTTCAACGACCTCTGTACACTCTGGAATGTCAGAAACCAGACAGCAGTTTCCATAGCTCATTGCCTCCAGCAGACTTAATGGCATTCCTTCCAAATCAGACGGTAACGTATAGATATAAGCGTTGCTGTACAGTTCATCCAGCATCGCTCCCTGTACAAACCCGGTAAAGAGAATCCGTTCGTCACCCTTTGCCAGCTCTTTCAATTCCTCCATAAAAGAATCCGTATCACTGGAGCCGCCTGCGATGACCAGCTTTTTATCTGTCTTGACATTCTTGAAGGCCTCAACCAAATATCGAATGCCTTTCTCCGGCACCAGACGACCGAGGAACAATATGTAGGAATCCTTTTCCAGTCCAAAATGATCTTTGATCAGCTTCGCTTTCCGAACCTCTGGCCGATTTACACCATTAGGGATAAAATGCGTCTCTCTCCCGTAAGTATCCATGAAATATTTCTGAACGCCTTTGCTTAGAACAATGATCTCATCTGCATATTTCACGGCATTTTTTTCACCCTGTCGGATAAATTTGGATCCAACTCCAAATTTCCATTTTTCGCGGGCCCAGTCCAAACCGTGAATAGTGCTGATTACACGCTTGCCAAAAAGTTTTGGTATCCAACAGAAAAAGGCAGGGCCTTCTGCATGGATATGCACTACATCGTATCTTCCAAATGCACTATAAAGTGCTGCGAAAAAGGAGGAGCTTACCGCCGCAAGTCCCTTTTTCTCAATAGTCGGAACAACTTTTTGACGGATACCATCATATTCAATTGTTTTGTCATACTCTGCACCGCTTACATGATGGCCTGCTCTGTTGTAGCAAGTTATATCACAACCATTCTGTGCCATCCTGGTGCATAGTTCTTTTACAACAATCTCTATCCCGCCTTCACGAGAAAGACGTTTTTGTCCGAAAACCGCAAGTCTGATTTTTTTCTTCCATTACTTCTCTCCAACCGTCATTCCATAGTTTCTATTCTTGTCCTAGGCTTATACACAATCCCAGCAGTTCTTATCCTTAAATTGTCATGCTCATCTTTCACCAGTCACCTTTCCTACTTCACAGCACAACAACAAGCCTGTATACAGATTGCAGTAACAATCTATACGCAGGCTTGTCCTCGTACCTCCTTATTTTGTTTTCTGCTCTATCAGCTTTCGCTGTGGTGGGTTAAGTATAGCGCGCAACCAGAAGCTATCACCTCCCGAAAACACGCTGTACCTAACGCACCATGACAAGCAGAAACAAGTTGAGGTGAAAAGGTCAAGCCGCGCAAACCCGCATGAAATCAGGCTTTTCTCTGGTTGTCCATATTATTTCACACTCCCCATGAACTGTCACTATCACTTTTTTCCGAAACAATTTAGGGATCCAGCAAAAAAAGGCTGGTCCCTCTGCATGAATATGTACCACATTATAATGCCCTAAAGCAGTAAAAATCGCTGCAAAAAAGGAGGAGGATACTGCTGCGAGTCCCTTTTTTTCAATTGTCGGAACCTTTTTCAGCCGAATCTCTTTATACTCTTTTGCTGCTTTTGTATCATACTCAGCGCCGCTTACATGGTGTCCGGCTCTGTTATAACAGGTAACCCGGTTTCCTTTATTAACCATCCTGGTACACAATTCTTCTACAACAATTTCAATACCTCCTTCTCTCGAAGGAATTCGCTTATGCCCAAACATTGCTATATCTAAATTACTTTTCATAAAGCGTTCCATACTCTCTTTACTCAGCCCCTCTATGCATTAACACAACCAGAACCGTCTGAAGCAGGATTTTAATATCCAGCCAGATGGACCAGTTGTCAATATATTCCAGATCCAACTTCACTACATCCTCAAAATTCTGGATCTCACTCCGTCCGCTGACCTGCCACATTCCCGTGATTCCTGGCTTTAAGCTTAAACGTCTCTTGTGATGTTCTTCATACTGCATAAATTCATCCAGCGTCGGCGGTCTTGTTCCCACCAGACTCATATCCCCCTTCAATACGTTAAAGAACTGTGGAAATTCGTCGATACTGGTTTTTCTTATAAATTTTCCTACTTTTGTAATTCTGGGGTCGTCCTTCATTTTAAACATAAGGCCGTCCATCTGATTCTGTGCCATAAGCTCTTTTTTACGTTCTTCCGCATCCATATACATGGAACGGAATTTGTAAATGGAAAAACGTCTTCCATTCCTTCCGATCCTGGTCTGTTTAAAAATAACGGGACCGGGAGATTCCAGATATATGGCAGGTACAACGAAAATGGATAAAATACAGGTGAAAATGATTCCCACCAGACCGCCTGCTATATCCATCAGGCGCTTTAAAAACAATTCTGCGGGTTCAAAAATTCTTGGACTGTATGTAAGCACACGGTAAGACCCGAAATTTTCGATCGCTTTCTCTTTTTCTGCCATTCCAAACGTATTAACCGTAACGTGGACAACAATTCCCAATGCCTCCAACCGGCGGATTAAGTCATCAGTTTTTCACGTCGCATGGTGGGAAGGCTTAAAAGAGCCTCGTCTACCACCTGTTTTTTCAGATATTCCGTCAATCCGTCTGAATCAGACCAGAGATAGCTTCCGTTTTCATTTCTCCCTACCTGGTTCAACTCTATCTTTCCGTGAATGTGCATAACCGCAATGGCAGACACATCATAGTCGTATAGTCTTGCGTTAACTACCTGATTCATTACCTTCAATACATTTGTATCTGATGCGCAGATCAACAGACGCTTTCTGTTTTCCTGTTTTCCATAATACCGAAACAGCGCCGTCTTAATCGTGATCCGTCCCAGATACATGGTCAATATATTGAAAAGAAAAAATAATATGTAAAACTTGCGGGACGAATTGTCTCCAAGTTTAAATGCAAAAAGAATAAGTGTCAGCACCATAACCATATAAAAGTTATCCGTGATGACTACTCTCAGTTCATTCCATCGGTTTCGCTTCATTATAGGCTGGTCCGGCTGATAGAATAAAATAACCACAATGTAAATAAAAAGCATCAAAATACAGCCGTACCAGTTTCCCAGCTGGAAGTCCCCTGCATCCAGAGAAGCAAATCTGCCCAGCAGGGCAAGTATAAATGATACAACCACAGCAATGGCGTCTGCAAACATATAAAATGATTTGTTCCGGATCAGCATAATCAATTACTCCTCACTGTGGTTCTTTTTTAAAATTCCTGTCCCCATAGCTGTCACAAAACCAAAACAGGACGCCAGAAAGAGCAGTTCATATGCCAGTATGTCCCAGTGGATCCTGTCCTGAGCATACTGGACGTCCTGTAATGTAATACAGTTTCTGATCTGAAATACAGACCATACCATCAGTACAACCATCAAACATTCCATCATTTTTCTCATACTTGCAGATTTCATTAATATGTCCCCCTTTTCCTTTGTGTGTTTTCAAAACAGCGTTTTGTGACTGCGCCGGCCTCACGATCATGGAAACCGGCGCATATTATCCTTACACGCTCTGTCAGCGCTTATAGATAACCGAAAATGTTCCCGAGTTCGGGATGGTCACATGGATCATCTTCTTTGCCACATCCACAGATGTAGGCGTGATCAGCTCCCACTTGGAAGTCATGTTGTTGTAGAAGAGCACCTGTACGGTTCCCAGCCTCTACCAGATTTGGGACATACACAGGCATATTGGTGGCTCCTGTTTTTTCCACTCTGGTTCCGGCCTGATAGGTCATAACTGCGGTGGTTCCTACCAGGGCATTGTAGCCGCTTAAGTCCAGACCGGTTCCGGCCTCTGCCAGACCGGTTCCGGTATTAATGGCATTAATGGTGGATACAACGGTTTCCGGAAGTCCGCTTACCGCGCTTTCGCTTCCCTGTACAAACTCGATGCCTGTATCTCCTACTACGGCCTGGCCGCCGCTCTGGCTGGCTGTTCCGCTTTCAGTGGGAACCGTAATCTGGGCTGCGGTCTGTCCTCCCGGCGTGGCGGCTGAGGAATTTCCTGTGCCTGACGCTGAGGAAGATCCGCCTGTTACCTGATCCACGCGCTCTCCGATGTCATAATCGCCGTCGCTGTCCTCATTGGGGATCACAACTCCGGTTCCCGGACTGTTTGCCGCAAATACGGCTGCATACTGTGAAACCGCAAGAGCTGCTGCCATTGCAATAACTACTGCCTTTTTCTTCATGATCGTTCACCTTTCCTTTCCTGATAAATTTGTTCTATCTTCAACCCTGTAAAACAGGTCTAGAACCATTTGTGTTACTCCTTCCGGATCCGGATGGTATTCGTCATAGATCCTTGTCTCTGCTCCTTCTCCCGGAAGTGTGCGGATATCATCTCCCCCCAGCTGCTGGCTGCTTCCAATAAATGCCATCACCATATCCAGATACTGATCCTTGGAAAGATTTGTTACCATATAGGGAGCTGCCGTTTCCAGAAGCTTTAATGCAACTCCCTCTTCCCGTGAGGCCTTTTTCTTCACGGCCTCCGCATAACCGGCGATATATCCCTTCTGGCGCTCCAGACGGGCTACGGCGCTCTGGCTTTTTCCTGTATCCCTGTAGCGCAGGAAAGCTTCGGCCTGATCGCCCATCAGGGTTACGGAGGTTCCGGGTTTAAAGGCCGGATCTCTTTTTTCCAGCTCCGGATCGTCAATGGTTACGGTTACGCCGTCTACCGCGTCATTAAGAGGTTTCAGCGCTCCCATGCTTACAGCCATGTATCCGTCGATCTGAAGGCCGTCCAGAAGCTCTGTCACCGCCCGGCACATAAACTGGCAGCTTTTTTCTCTTCCATCCCCATAGGCATAGGCCAGTGTGAGATGCTGTGTATCATAGCCCAGGATATTTCCGCTCAGATCTGTAAGGGGAATGGGGGTCATGGTGTCTCTTGGTATGGCCAGAACCTGTACCCGGTTTCTGGCCGTGTCCTGGGCGACCAGAAAGATGCCGTCGGACTGTCCCCCCGCTCCCGCTGTTTTCATCTCTGTCAGAGGTTCTCTCCGGTCGATCCCCATGCACAGAATGGCTTTTACATAGGTATTCCGGCGATAGGTTTTTCCTTTGTATTCAATGGTGTTTTGTACCTGTCCGTATCCGGCTTTCCCCTCTTTCTGTGATGTACCGGCCTGCTCTCTCCAGAGCTGTGCCTCGGCGGCAGCCAGCTTTTTTTCCTGATACAGGTTCCAGGAAACAGCTGCAAACAGGATTGCCAGAATAACCGCTGCTGTAACCAGCCATTCTCTCTTTTTCTTATCTGCTTTCTTCAATGTTTTCTCTTTCTTTTGGGGAATCGTATCCGTAACGCTCGTACTTACCGTATTTTCCGTAATATTTCTTATAATATTTGCCGTAATACTTCTTATAGTAGCCTGAGCCGTACTCTCCTCCCACTCGGTTTAAGACTGCCCCCAGGATCCGGCATCCGCTCTTTTCCAGCTGGGCTTTTACCTTCTGGGCCATACGGTAGCTGATGCCCCCGCTTTCCACTACGATCACAGCTCCGTCACACTGATTTGCGATGATCGCGCCGTCAATAAGGTTTAACATGGGAGGGGTATCGATTATGATGTAATCATACAATTCCCTTGCATTTTCCAGCAGGACTTTGAACAGTTCATCCTCTAACAGCTCTGCCGGATTGGGAGAATAGGGGCCTGCCAGGATCATGTCCACATTTTCCATATTTGTATGGTAAATAACTTCTCCAAGCTTTTTCTGGCCGCTGAGATACTGGGACAGGCCGTTGGGACGGCCGCTGATCTCATGACGCTTCACCAGTACGGATTTGCGGATATCCGCGTCTACCAGAAGAACCCTTTTCCCGATACTTCCCAGAGAAGAAGCTACGGCTACTGTAGTAGCACTTTTTTCCTTCTCCCGATACGGTACTTGTAAAGAGAATGGTTTTTAAACTGCTGCCACAGAACTGGATATTGGTACGCAGTGTCTTAATGGCTTCTTCATAGTAATAATCATTTCGTTCCGTATTTTTTAATTCCAGTCTCATCTCCATTTTTTACACCGCTCCCTTCGTTTTCTTCTTTTTTCTTCCCTTTTCGTTTTCTGATTTGCCGGTTTCATCCACATCCGGAATAGAAGCCAGTACAGTAAGTCCCAGATATTTCTCCACGTCTTCTTCTGTCTTTATAGTGTCGTCCATGATCACTCCCAGACAGATAATTCCGCTGATCAGTACGGCTGCTGCCAGACCGCCCATAGCCGCATTCTTTTTCACATTTGGAGAACTTGGTTTTTCTGCCGGTACGCCTTCCTCGATGATCTTGGGCGGAACCATTTCCATAATATCGCCTATGTAATCGGAAGAAGTCTTTGCCACCTCTTCTGCCAGCGCCTGGGCGCGGATCGGATCTGTATCCGATATGGTAATAGTGAGCACACGGGTATCTGTCGGATTTCCAATGCTGATCATACGCTCTAGTTCATCCACCCTCATGTCTAACTGCTGTTTTTCAATCACCTGCTCCAATACCGGACGGCTGGTTACCAGCACGCTGTAGTCCTTGGTAAGCTGGCTGCCGATCTGCAGGTCTGCCAGTGAGGTAAGAGTTGTTTCCTTTGAAAGTACATAGACCATTGCAGTGGATTTATAAATGGGCGTCAGCAGGATCTTGCTGTACAGCCCCGCTCCGAAAGCTCCTACGATCAGCCCCAGGATGATCAGCCACAGCTTCTTTTTTAAAGCATAGGCCAGTTCCAGCAGATCGATCTGTATCTCGTCATTGTCATCAAACTTCTTTTCCATGGTATAACATTTCCTTTTCTTTTCATAATAGTTTTGCTACAGTACCTTGTTTTCCAGAATATATCTCTGATTTTTCCCAAATATGGTGGCCGCATCTGGACAGCTGCGCTTTTTTGACAGTTTTTTAAATGCCTCTTCCAGCCTGGGCGGCCTTGTATCCGGCCGGTGCATATCGCTGGCGGCAAAGTGGATCCTCCCCTTCTGGATTTCTTTCAGGCACCAGGCTGCCGTCCGGTCAAACAGACCGCCTGTCAGGCTTTCTGCATTGACCTGCAGACAGGCTCCGCTCTGAACCAGCTCCTCGGTCCTGCCTGTTTCACGAAGGCAAAGATACCGCTCTGCGTGAGCCAATACGGGAATAAATCCGTACTGGACCAGTTCCCGGACTGCCCGTCTTATGGTCTGAAATCCATCTCCCGGTTTGAATTCCACCAGAGCATACCGGCTTTCTGCCAGTGTGAGCGCTCTGCCCTGTTCCAGATACAGCGGCAGTTCTTCAAAATACCGCAGTTCCTGTCCCAGGCTTATTTCAAGTTCCAGCCCTTTTCTGTGAGCCAGCTCCCGGACGCCTGCTTTTAATTGTCTTAACTGCTCCATATCCGTCTTTCTGGAAAAATGGGGGGTTGCGATAATATGGCGGACTCCCTGCGCCCAGGCTGCCTCCAGCAGACGGCCGGTTTCCTCCCAGTTTCTGGCTCCGTCGTCAATTCCCGGCAGAATATGAGCGTGGATATCGATCATTTCCAGCTGATCCGTCATTTTCTCTTTCCGCCTTTTTTCCCCTGACTGAGAATCGTCTCATGAACCTGATCGGAAAGTCCGTTCATAGGCGTTTCACAGTACTGGCAGTAAAGGTTGTTTAAATAAGGCACTACCTCCTGCCCCCACTCGTAACCGGACATATAGTTTCCCAGAAACAAGGGGACATAGTCGGGATTCCCTTCCACAAATTCGTATACGTCACAGATAAAGCTGCTGGCGTCCACCGCAAAACTTCCTCTCTTTTTGATCAGCATGCCGCCAATCCCGTTATTCTCCAGTATTTTCTTCAGCCGGTAATAAATCACCCGAAGATTATTTTTGGCGGTCTGTTCCGGTGACTGTTCATACAGCAGCCAGGCCATCTGTGATAAGGATACGCTGCTCCCTCTCTTATCCACCAGAACCGCCAGCATTTCCTTTGCCTTTTCACTGGAAAAATGGACTTGTTTCCCGTCTACAAATACATCGAACCCGCCAAAGGTTTTTATAAATATGTTTTGCCCTTCCCTCTGACTCATTAAATATCTCTCCCGCTTTTAATCGTATTCTTAATAAAAACTTAATTTTTATTAACTATCCTTTAATAAGATACACCATGAACCTTATCAGTACCGTTACAGTTTTGCATTGTTATGCATGTTTCCTGTATTTTCGTAACATTTTCAAAGTGTTTTTATTTTAGTACCGTTTTTTTTACATAATTTCCAAAAAAAGGACTGCAGGTATTCTGCCCTGCAGTCCTTTTTCCCCCATTACTTTATTATTCGTTCTATGCTTCCCTTATTTTCCGGGTTTTAATTTCCTCAAACTTCTGGAGCAGATATGACAATGTAACCTCTGCCCAGCTGTACTCCGGCATATATTCGCCCATAAAGTAACGGTCTTCATTCTCCTCCAGCATCTCCCAGCAGTCGCACCGGATCCGCCGGCGGTTCAGCGCATAAAATCCGCGGCCTTTCCTCACGATATCTCCCAGCCCATAGCTGACGAGCGTTTTCTTGAGCCTGGACCACGCCACATGAACTGCCTGTCTGGCCGTTTCATCATCTTCCCCGTCCGAAAGGATCTGGGCCATCTCATGCAGGCTGATTTCCCTGCCACCCTGGTCTACCAGACTGCCAGCAGTTCTTTTGCTTTGGCATTTGAAAAATCAATCTCTTTCCCCCTATAATACAGGTCAAATCCCCCAAATGTTTTATGTAAACCTTTTCTGCGTCCACTAAACTTATTTTACGGTACATTTATATATCACCCCCCCCGGTATTTCCGGAAGCAAGAACATATTTTTATACTAACACAGAAAGAGGTGTTTTTCCAGTAAAAAGATAGTTAAATTACTAATTTTGAACTGTCACAAATTTTGCTACAGTTGCAGGGGTACTTTACAATTCTTCATTCAAAGCGTTATTTATATGCTTACCAATCGTTTTTATATCTCTACCAAATAATTCAGCCATTTGATTTCTATTTAACCAAACTGTTTCTTGTTCTACTGCAACAGGAAGCGTTATCATTTTATCACATTTTCCCACCATAGTCTTGTGTTTTATAATGAGTTTTTATTGAGAATACAAAAAGGATGCCAGTCAATATGCTTCCCTGATCTGACATCCTTTAATGCTTTATTTATATTCTTCAGGCCTCTTTTCCCTTCAGATATTCATCAATACCCTTCGCGCCTGCCTTACCTGCCTCCATAGCCAGGATCACGGTAGCTGCGCCTGTTACGGCATCGCCGCCGGCGTATACGCCTTCCTTGGTGGTCTTTCCATTGCTTTCATCTGCAATGATGCATTTCCACTTATTGGTCTGCAGTCCTTCGGTTGTAGAAGAAATCAGCGGGTTTGGTGAAGTTCCCAGAGACATGATCACCGTATCTACCTCGATGGTGTAGTCGGAGCCTTCTACCTCTACCGGTCTGCGGCGTCCGGATGCATCCGGCTCGCCAAGCTCCATCTTACGGACTACCGTGCCGGTTACCCAGTCATTTTCGTCGGTCAGGATCTCTACCGGATTGGTAAGAAGGTCAAACTGTACGCCCTCTTCCTTTGCGTGGTGAACCTCCTCCACACGGGCCGGAAGCTCTGCCTCGCTTCTTCTGTATACAACATGTACCTCTGCGCCCAGACGAAGTGCGGTTCTGGCAGCGTCCATGGCTACGTTTCCGCCGCCTACTACGGCTACCTTTTTGCCCAGGAAGATCGGTGTGTCATAATCGTCTCTGAATGCCTTCATCAGGTTGCTTCTGGTCAGGTATTCATTTGCGGAGAATACGCCGTTGGCATTTTCACCGGGGATTCCCATGAACTTGGGAAGTCCTGCGCCGGAGCCGATAAATACGGCCTTAAAGCCCTCTTCGTCCATCAGCTCGTCAATGGTTACGGACTTTCCGATGATCACGTCTGTCTCGATCTTAACGCCCAGCTTCTTTACATTTTCAATCTCAGGACGAACGACTCTGGTCTTTGGCAGACGGAATTCCGGGATACCGTAGGTTAATACGCCGCCCGGCTCATGAAGTGCCTCAAAAATCGTTACCTCATAACCCATCTTTGCCAGATCGCCCGCACATGTCAGACCGGAAGGGCCGGAACCGATGACAGCTACCTTGATACCGTTGGTCTTTTCAGGCTTTGCGGGAACGACGCCGTTTTCTCTGGACCAGTCCGCAACAAAACGCTCCAGCTTTCCGATGGAAACCGGCTCGCCCTTGATGCCGCGGATACATTTTCCCTCGCACTGGCTCTCCTGAGGACATACACGGCCGCAGACAGCGGGAAGGGCGCTGGACTCAGCAATGGTAGCGGCTGCATCCGCAAATTTGCCCTCTTTTACCTCTGAAATAAATTTGGGGATATCGATGGATACGGGACAGCCCTTTACGCACTGTGCGTTCTTGCAGTTTAAGCAGCGGGACGCCTCCTCCTGTGCTTCTTCCTGTGTATAGCCAAGGCAGACCTCTTCAAAGTTAGCTGCTCTTACTTTTGGCTCCTGTTCTCTGATGGGTACTCTCTTTAAAACGTCCATTATTCGTCACCTCCGCAGTTTCCGCAGCCGCCGTGATGGGTGGCTCCTTCCTGAGCCTTAAGGATGGCTCTGCCTTCCTCTGTCTTGTACATCTGCTGGCGCTTCATGGCCTGGTCGAAATCTACCAGATGGCCGTCAAACTCAGGTCCGTCCACACATGCGAACTTCACTTCCCCGCCAACGCTTACACGGCAGGCGCCGCACATTCCTGTGCCGTCCACCATGATTGGGTTCATGCTGACGATGGTTGGGATTCCCAGCTCCTTGGTGAGCTTGCAGACAAATTTCATCATAATCATAGGTCCGATGGCAACACAGACATCGTACTTCTTGCCCTGGTTCTCCACCAAATCCTTGACAACGTCGGTTACCATGCCCTTGCGCACATAGGAACCGTCATCTGTGGTAATGTAGAGGTTTCCTGCAACAGATCTCATTTCCTCTTCCAAAATCAGCATGTCCTTGGTCTTGGCGCCTTCCACCACATCCACGTCAATGCCGCGCTCTTTCAGCCATTTTACCTGTGGGTAAACAGGCGCGCTTCCCACGCCGCCGGCTACAAAGAGATAACGTCTCTTCTTTACTTCCTCCAGGTCATCCTTCACGAATTCGGAAGGCTGTCCCAGGGGACCTACGAAATCTGCGAAGCTGTCTCCGGCCTTCAGTCCGGCCATACGCTCTGTGGATGCTCCCACAATCTGGAACACGATGGTTACCAGGCCCTTCTCACGGTCGTAGTCACAGATGGTTAACGGGATTCTCTCTCCTACTTCGTCCATCTTGACAATTACAAATTCGCCTGGTTGACAGGCCCTGGCTATACGCGGTGCTTCCACGTCCATCAGATATATCTTATCTGCCAGGCATTCTGATTTTACAATCTTATACATGGTTCTCCTCCTAGTAATATATACTCGCGTCCTCAGCTGGATTTCGCCGCGCATCCGGACGTGACATTCATTGTTATTCCACCCGGATCTGGTAGCTCTTCTGCCAGTTTTCCCATCCGGGCAACGATATGATTCCCCTTCTGTCCTTCAATTCCCCCTTATATCCATCTGATGCGCAGATACCGTACCATGGTTCCAGACATACAAAGGGATGGGTGGCCTCCATTGTCCATATTCCCAAATATGGGAAATCGCTGCATTCCAACGTCACATAGGGGCTTCCATCCACCATCAGGCTCACGCTGCTGACCTGTGCTTCATCAAACATATAGGTAAGAGCTGTATCGAAAAATCCTTTTGTCAGCGGCACCCGGCCCTCTGACAGCTTCAAATTTCCCTGAAGTTCTTCCTTCTCATAGCCGTTTGCATTAGGCGCAAGATAATGGAGACAATCCGTAAACTGTCCCTCCCTGCACCCTCTCCGGTTAAACTCAAAGGTGAAATCGTATATGTTTTTCCCTTCCGGCACCTGAAAAGCAGGATGTCCGCCCATCATAAACAGCATCTCGCCTGAATCCGTATTGGCAACCTTCCACATAACCTCGATGGTTCTGCCTTCCAGCCTGTGACCAATCTCCACCTCGAAATGGAACGGATACTTTTCATATGTCTCCGGCGTGTCCTTCAAACGGAACCAGCATTCGTCCATATCACAGAGAAGAGGTTCAAAATCCATATCCCTTGCAAAGCCGTGGGGCGTCATGCCGTATTCTTTCCCATCATGGACATACGCTCCCTCATAACATTTTCCCACAAACGGAAAAAGCACAGGGGCGTGTCTGTTCCACACAGACGGTTCAGCGCACCAAAGCACTTCGCGGTCCGCTTTCTTGTCATAAATCCTGGTAAGTTCTGCACCGCGGCGGGCAACAGTAACTAGAAGCTCATCATTTTCAAGTGTAAATAATGTTCCATCCTGTTTCACTATATATTCCCCCGTTCTCCTGTTTTTTAAGAAGCTTGTGAGAATTTACCCTCGCACAAGCTTTATATTAACATTTTCTGCTTCATGTTACAACCGGTTTTTAAATTTTTTCAAAAATTATTTTCTTTTTTTCAGCGTGTTGAACAATTTTTTTATTACTTTTTTCTCCGGAACCTCCGGAAGGTATAACAGAGGTCAAAATAGGTCTGTTCGTCCCCCTCTTCCGCCAGATACCATCCCTCTTCCTCTTCCAAATCAGGAAAGTATGCATCCCCGTCATAGGTATAATCAATACTGGTCACATGGGCCGTTGTGCAATAGGGAAGGAACTGCCGGTAAACGCTCTCCCCTCCTATGATATAGATATCACCTTCATCGTAATCCTTAAGCGCCTTAAGCGCCTCCTCCAGGCTGTGGCAGACCACTGCGCCCTTTACCTTATACTGCATATCATGGGTCAGGACAATATTTACCCGGTTTCCAAAGGGCTGCCCTCCCGGCAGTCCCTCCCAGGGTCCTG
>ENA-OPYY01000172-OPYY01000172.1-human-gut-metagenome-genome-assembly--contig:-NODE-172-length-27266-cov-2.152364_pt1 | contig 27266 bp, 26 predicted proteins | sample MGYA00242472_ERZ504481 | MGnify/ENA primary metagenome ERZ504481 (study PRJEB26092, sample SAMD00036265) | human gut metagenome | host: Homo sapiens | study: EMG produced TPA metagenomics assembly of...
TTCTTATTTAGATAATAACTATACCAATTTTGGAGGAAACTGTTTCAAATAGTGGACTTGGTGAGTGGGTTGGATATATACGACAATTAGTGGCTATAGATGAAAATGGCAAAGTTTTATTTCAAGAAAATATGGAAGATGCTAGTTTTCAGACAATATCTGATTTAGCAGATGCAATTCCAGAAGCTGCATATACCATTTCGTTTTTGAATGTATATGCAGCTCCAAACACGGATACTTATTTGATCGTAGATGTAAATGGAGAGTATCATAAAGCAATGATCAATACAAATATTAAAGATACAGATATAATTTTTGACTTTAGAGAAGTTATAAAATCTACAAATAAAAAAGTACAAATTAATCCTGAGAATGCAACGCAGATCCTTCTTAATGGAAACATTTATCAAATAACATCTGACATAGTATCAGATGATGAATTAGGAAATTATATTGATATCTTAGCAGAAAATGTTACATTTGATACCGAAACGAAACGTCCTCTATCTAAAGAAGATTTAAAAAAATTTGATTGGACTGGGAAAGAGTCCAATCAAGGGCGAGAGCAGTGGATTTATAAAGATGTCTATGAAATCTATGGGATTGACAAAACCGAAGCCGTTGCTGTCAAGGTAAATAATAGTTACTATATTGCAAATCGGCAATGATTACTTTTCTGTCATAATAAAATATGCTATACTTAAAAACAATGAAAGGAGATGAGATAATATGGCACAAATTCTTATAGTGGATGATGAGCAATCTATTTTAGAACTTGTGAAAAACGGACTACAAAAAGATGGGCATATTGTTACTGCCTATACATCTGCGATGCATGTTCCTTTTGAGAAATTGAACAAATATGATTTAATCATATTAGATATCATGATGCCAGACATAGACGGTTTTTCTTATTGCGATAGAATACGCTCTCTGGTAGACTGCCCGATTCTCTTTTTGACAGCGAAGATAGAAGAATGTGATATCACATTTGGCCTTGGCTTGGGAGCTGATGATTATTTGATAAAACCATTTCGAATTGCAGAATTGCGGGCAAGAGTAAATGCACATTTACGTCGTGAACATAGAGAAAGGCATACTGCGCTTTCTTTTGATCGAATAAAAATTGATTTGTCAGCAAAAGAATTACTAGTAAATAATATACCTGCTCCACTAACTAAAAGCGAATTTCTGATTTGTGAATATCTTGCTAGAAATAAAGGTCAGGTATTCTCAAAAGAACAAATTTATGAAGCTGTTTTTAGTTTAGATGGTGATAGTGATAATTCTACCATTTCAACTCATATTAAAAATGTACGGGCAAAATTGGGGAAAATGGATGTTCAGCCAATAGTAACAGTATGGGGGATTGGGTATAAATGGGAATAAAAAAAACGATATCATTGCAAATACTTTTTTGAAATTTTTATGTATGTTGTTGATTGGATTGTTGATTGGGATAGTGATTCCATTTAGTCTTGTTTTTATTGGGGCCAGCACAGGGGTTATTACTTATGCTGATTACTCAGAACGTAGTACGAAAAATTTAGCTCCTGTTATTGCTGCAACTCCAGATATCTCAGATATACAGCTTCCTATGGGATGTAAGTATTTAGTGCTGGATAAGAACTACCAAGTGATAGAGACATCTTTGGAAAAGAATGATTTGGAACGAGCTCTAGATTACGCCATATCTGGAAGGAAAAGTAAAAATCTTAATAAGCAGTACTTACTTGTTACTCGCGAAGATGAATATGTGGTACTTCAATATTATATTGGTTCACAATTTACAAACGAATGGTTGTATCAGCATTTACCTTCACCAGAAATTTTATTATATGTTTTTATCGGGATAAATTGTGTTGCAGTATGTGGGATATTAACAGTGAAGTTCTCAAAAAGTATGCGACGGCAGCTTTCACCTTTGGTAGAAGCAACAAATCAGATTGCACAACAGAATCTTGATTTTGAAATAGGACATTCAAAAATTAAGGAGTTTGAAGATGTGATTTGTTCTTTTGAAGATATGAAAAATAATTTGAAATTATCTTTGGAGCAGCAATGGAACGCTGAACAATTACAAAGGGAACAAATAGCGGCACTTGCCCACGATTTAAAAACACCATTAACTGTTATCCAGGGAAATATAGATTTGATAAGAGAGACAAAACTTGATGAAGAACAACAGTTATATGCAAAATATATTACAGAAAGTTCAGAGCAAATATATACCTATATTAAACTATTGATTGATATTTCCAGAGTTTTGGTGGGATATCAATCTAAAATAGAAGAGGTTAATGCAGATGAATTTTTACGCCATATAGAAATGCAAGCAAAAGGGTTATGCTCATTAAAGAAGATTCATTTACAAGTAAATATACTTTCTATACCTAAAAATTTGAAAATTGATGTAATATTAATGGAACGTGCTATTATGAATGTTATAGATAACGCTTTAGAATATTCTTCGGAAGGGGGAACAATTTACATTAGAGTTCAAACCAAAGAAAATTATCTAGAAATTTCTATAATTGACGAGGCGTTGGCTTTTCTAAAGAAGCGTTGAAGTACGCACAAGAAAAATTTTTTATGGATGATAGTAGCCGAAGTTCACGATTACATTTTGGAATGGGATTATATATTACTAGTTCTATTTTAAAGCAACAAGGCGGATATCTTATATTGGAAAATTCGGATAAAACGCATGGTGCTAAAGTGTGCATGAAAATTCCGTGTGCTTAGGCAATATGTATCATGAGAGAAAAAGAGGAGTCTGTCGGTTAATACCATTTTTTAGTTTCTAAATCTTAAAATAAGAATCTCCCATAGAAATGGGGTTTTTAATGCCTGATGTTCTGTGGGAGATTCTTATTTTCTTTCTTCTGTATATATTTTAGGGCGCAAAAACCCCTGAACTACATTGATGAACGTGCACTTTTCCTAAGCAGCCTTTTCCTCTGTTTTTTCTTCAAATTTTTTGATCTCATCATGAAGAAAACGAGGGTATTTATTGATATTTCTTCCAATTGCATACAGCATGAATTCCTTGTATACTTTTTCAGATGTCCGGTAATTGAATCTTCGAAAACTCTCATTTTCTTTGATATCTCCAAAATGTCCCTCTGTCTGAATGGAACGAATCTGACGGTTTAAGATATCTTTTTCACTCTGTATATTTGCATGGGATTCCTCTTTCAATGTTTCCCATTGTTGATTGATCTTCATAACTTTATTTTTTTCAGAATCCTTTTCGGCATTATATTTGTATAGACATTTGGCTTTGTGTTCACAACCACTACAGTCTGCACATCCATATGCCTCAAAAGTCTGTGTATAATCAGTCTGCTCTTTTGTCTCTGTGCGGATATGATGCAATTCTCTTCCGTCGTGGCAAATATAATACAGTTCATCTTCAAACACCTGCGTTTTCATGTTGTAATACTTCCCGATATCTTCTGCGTACGCACGTGTTTTCCGTTTTCATGATCCTGCAGCTTGATGTAACTGGAGATTTTATTTTGCTTTAGATACAGGAGATTTTTCTCACTGCAATAACCACTGTCTGCGGTTACTTCTTCCAAAATATCCCCGAATGCATTTTTATGTTTTTCTAAAACCGGAATCAGTGTGTTATAATCTGTCCGGTCATTACTTACATAAGTGTGGACAATGAAATAATTCTCTACTGCGATCTGGACATTATATGCAGCCTTTAACTGTCCATTCTTCATATGATCATCCTTCATCCGCATAAAGGTGGTTTCTAAATCTGTTTTGGAATAGCTATTCCTGTCTTTTCCCATGATCTCAAAGCACTCTTTATATCCCATAAGGCGTTGGCCACATACTTCTAATTCTTCATATAGCTGCTGAATTTCCGGTTTTCTTTTGCCTTTCCCGTAAACAAACACAATCTGTTCCTTCTCTGCAATCTGTATCAGATTTTTCTGGAGTTTTAGGATCTCCAACGGAGAACAGTTATCAATCTCAATGATCGTATGATTCGATAACTTTTTATATTTTGTCAGTTTTCGTTTCCGATTCTTTTCAATGACATCTTTTACTTTGTCCATCCCTTCGATCACAAACATATGGGCATGGAGAATGTCATATTTGATACCATATTCATTCGTATCAATCAAAACATTATACTTCTGATACAAGGAATCAATGGTATCCAATAATCCCACAAGATGATAATTAAGCGTTCCTCTCCACACAAACGTATAGCGATTGGCATTGGCTTCTATTTTTGTCCCATCAATAAAAAGTGCTTTTAATGTGATGAATCCTTCCTTTTGTAAGCGGCGAAGAAACTGGTAATTCAGTTCATCCAATACTTCAGCAGTCAATTTTTTATTTTTGAACTCATAAAAAGCATCTCGTTTTGGTTTCTGCCCTTTGGTAAGCCAGATAAACGCAAGATCTCTTTCACATAATTCTACAATACGGTCAACAGCTCTTACCCCACGCATGTTTGCGTAAGTAACTACAGCATACATCATAATTGGATTGTACCCGGTTCTTCCCTTATCTGAACAATTGGCTAACAAGCCAGAAAAATCTAATTCCCCCATCACTTTTTTCAGGGTATAGACTGGATCGTCGTCAGGTAAACTCAATTCGAAGAAACTGAAGTTAATTTTCTGTTGCCCAATTTCAAAAAAATCATTATAATAATCTTGTTTTTGCATAGTTACATTATAACATGTAACGGAAAGAGATGGTTGTCGTTAGCCATCTTTTTCTCTTTTTATGGGAAAGTTTTTGGGGCAGATGCAACTCATATGAGTCACATCTGCCCCCCTATTTGGAACTATTTTCCGACCAATGTCAATAAGTTAAGATAATCTTGAAAGAGTGGGTAATACAAAAATGTATGCTCACTCTTTTTTTGTAATAAAATAGAAAAAACGCTTGACAAATCTTCAAAAATTTGCGGCGAAGCCACTTGAATATATTTTTTATTTAAGGAGGTTCCCGTATGTTTTATGACTCACCTACTATGTTAAAACAGAATCTGCTTCGCACAATCTCAAATATGCAGGAAGTATCTCAACTGTTTGTAAAGCAGCCCGAAAAAGACTTTTCTAGGAAACGGAAGATTTCTTTTGCAGACACAATCCGTTTTCTTTTGTCTATGAATGGAAACACGGTTCCAAAAGAAGGGATGGATTATTGGGATTTTTATCCTGGTATGCCCTCTGTTTCTGCCTTTTCACAGCAACGACAAAAGTTGCTCCCTGAAGCAATGGATTTTCTATTCCATACTTTTACGGATTCCTTCTCAACTCTGAGTACTTACCGGGGATTTCGTTTAATTGCCTGTGACGGTTCCGACCTTGCTATCGCCTGCAATCCGAAAGACAAAGAGACCAATAGACGGCATAATTCTATCGAGCGAGGTGAAAAGGGGTATAACCAACTTCATTTAAATGCACTGTATGATCTGAAAAACCGCATTTATATAGATGCTGTCATACAACCCGGCCGTCATCCAAACGAGGCACAGGCGCTTATTGAAATGTTGAAACACTCTAAGGTGCAGGAGCCGGTTCTGCTGATTGCAGACAGAGGATATGAAAGTTATAACATCATGGCTAACGCACAGGAAAAAGGGTGGAAATTTCTGATCCGTGCAAAAGATCTGGGAAGCCGCGGTATTCTTACACATTTACCGATACCGGAAGATGGAACTTTTGATTGTACTTTGTCCTTAATCCTTACCAGGAAGCAAACAAAAGAAATAAAAAGCCAGCCCCATAAATATCGCTTCCTCACAAACAAAACTGTATGTGATTTTCTGGATCCAATCGAAAATCCTTTTTATACACTTCATTTTCGTGTCTTACGGTTTCCGATTACAGAAAGTACGATGGAATGTATCATTACGAATCTAGAGGAAGAAGATTTTCCAATGAAAGAAATCAAAAAACTGTATGAATGGAGATGGGGAATTGAGCGTTCTTTTCGAGAATTGAAATATACGATTGGATTAACGAATTTCCATGCAAAAAAGGTGGAGTATATCTTGCAGGAAATTTTTGCCCGACTGATCATCTACAACTTTTGTGAAAGGATTATCACAAAGATCGTAATCCAACAGAAAAACAGGAAGTATATTTATCAGGCCAACTTCACTGTTGCGGTGCTGATATGCCGGAAATTTTTTCGGGCAGGGTTCCTCCACCAAATTTAGAAGCACTTATTCAAAAAAATATCCTGCCTGTAAGAGAAGGGCGTAAGGCTCCTCGGAAAATCCGTCCTAACTCAGCAGTGAGCTTCTTATATAGAATAGAATAGCATAGAAAGAATAAAAAAATATACATAATCTTACAGCCCATGGGTCTGTTTTATTTGCTATGCGCAAAAATAGCCAAAAGCAGAAATATCTGCTCTTAGCTATTTGATCATTCATAGTGAAGTTGTTGGGACAATCCTTAACTTATTGACATTGATTTTCCGACAGCCCCTTTTTTATTGAGTTTGAATAGTAAATTTATTTTTTGATTTTTTAATATTCTTGATATTTTTCTGATTTTTACAAAGTATAACTATTGGTGTAAGGAAGAATTGCAAAAACATTTTCAAAAAAGAAAATGTTTTTTGCAAGATATATTTACCGGAAAGGAGGAAAATGCAATGGCAAAATTTGATGATTTTGATCTTGATGTAACAAAAACAACAGCAACAGAAAGCGGTGCAGAACCAAGAATCACAAGTAAATCTCTGTGTACACCAGGATGTGTAACAGGAATTCTGATGACATGTGCGATTAATACAGCAACATGTGGCTGCCAGATTACAGGTAAATAAGAAAATAGGAGGAAAATGCAATGGCAAAATTTGATGATTTCGATCTTGATGTAACAAAAACAACAGCAACAGAAAGCGGTGCAGAACCAAGAATCACAAGTAAATCTCTGTGTACACCAGGATGTGTAACAGGAATTTTGATGACATGTGCGATTAATACAGCAACATGTGGCTGCCAGATTACAGGTAAATAAGAAAGCAGGAGGAAAATGCAATGGCAAAATTTGATGATTTCGATCTTGATGTGACTAAGATAAAGATAAGAGAAGGAGAAAAACAGGAGAGAATTACAAGCATAAGCCTTTGTACTTCCAGTTGCAAAACGGGAATTTTAGCAACATGTCCATTTACAACAGGTAAATAAAATTTTTGCAGAACTACATAAAAATGCTTTATCCTTTGGAGACTTAGGATAAAGCATTTTTTACGTGAAAAGGGGGATTTTATTACATGAAAAATAAAAAATCAAACAAAACTGATATACTTAAAAAAAGATTTTAGGAGGCGTAAATATGTCGAGGATACTTGTTGTTGATGATGATAAAAAAATTTTGGAAATAATCAATGAGGTATTATTGCGAGAGGGCTATGATATTGAAACAAAGGAGTATATTGAAAATATAACAATTGAAGAATTTGAAGGATTTGATCTGATTTTATTGGACGTTATGTTGCCAATATTTGATGGATTTGAAATTCTAAAAAAATAAAATGCATCATTTCATGTCCGGTGATTTTTCTTTCAGCAAAATCAAGTGAAGAGGCAAAAGTAAAAGGATTATTGGAAGGTGCTGATGATTACATAACAAAACCATTTAGTATAAAAGAATTAGTAGCTAGAATTAAAGTTGCTCTGAGAAGAAAAGCAAATGTTAAAGAAAATAAAGTAGTTGTTGATGGATGGGTATTTGATTTAGATATGAACTCTATTATGCTCGATAATGATGTTGTTATGTTGACAAAAAATGAGTTTAGAATATGTAAAATTCTTATACAAAATCAAGGGCAGACATTTTCAAAAGATATGCTATATGACTATTTATATGATCTAGATGCAGATACTCAATTAAGAACAATAACGGAGTATGTTTATTCAATACGGAAGAAATTTAAGCAATTTGGCAAAGATCCAATAAAAACTATATGGGGAATTGGGTATAGGTGGTGTACAAGTTGATTTCAATGAAAAGACAATTAATGTTCTATATAATCCGATTAGTATTGGGAATTGTAATATTAGGAGTAGGATGGTTGGTTATTACGAATTTATTAATATATAGTAATATAGTCATCCCGGCAAATTATAGTGAGGGCGTATTAAACGAAAACAAGGTTAAATTATCAAATTTGGATAAAGTCACATCTGAGTATTTACCAAGAGGATGCGAATTTATTGTTCTTAATCTTGATAATAATAAAAATATGGAAACATGAGCCCAACAAATTTGGAACATGCACTGGGAGTTATTGCAGGAACTGAGAGCAATGTGCAAGGAAATACTATTTATTCGTTAATATATAGAAATAATGAAGTTTGCGTAGTTAAATATAATATGCGTGCCTATTTTAATTTTGAGAACGAAAAATTCTGTTTATTTAATTATGATTTTGTTTCTTATGCAGTTACAGTGATTATATATTTTTTATACGTTTATATTATAACACTCAAATTGGTAAATTCTTGGAAACATGAATTTGCAAAAATCGAGAGAATATCTTCAGAAATTGAAAATGGAAATTTAGATTTTCAACTGCAAAAAAGTAATATAAAAGAGTTCTCCCATACAATTGATTCAATGATAGGGATGAGAGAGGCTTTAAAAGAAACATTGTATTTAAATTGGAAAATAGAAAATGAAAAAAATGAGGAAATAGGTGCATTGGCACACGATATTAAAATTCCGTTAACAGTTATTAAAGGTAATACGGAATTAGTGCTGGATTATGATACAAAACCATATAATGTTTCCCATTTACAGAATGTAATGGAGGCAGCCGAGAAAATAGAAAAATATCTTACAATCCTTATTCAATATATTAAAGCAGATAAGATTGAAGGTAGAATAAAGGAAAAAATAGAATGTGATATATTTTCTGAAAGAATAAAATCTATAGTGGTTCAGTTGTCAAGACAAAAATCTAAGGTTTTTATAATGAACTGATATGATTGGTAGTTACCTGGAATCAGAGAAAAGGTCCCTGATCCGTATATGCATTAAGCTACATACGGCAGAAGCATTGCCGGATAGTAGCATTCAGCTGGTGTTTTATAACCAAGGGCAGAATGGCATCGCTCAAAGTTGTATGTGTGAATATAGCGACCAATAGCAGTTCTTGCTTCCTTGATGTTGTTGTATTGCGTCAGATACGCTTCCTCATACTTGAAGCTGCGAAACCAACGCTCAATCATGATATTGTCAGCCCAGCGACTTTTTCCATCCATGCTTTGACGGATGCCATTTTCTTTCACAAAGTCAATGTATCGCTGGCTTGTAAACTGACACCCTTGATCTGAATTTAAAATCTGCGGTTTTGCTGTTTTAAATGCCTTTTTAAGAGCGTTAATAACCATTCTGGTATCTAGGGTATCATCAACTTCCCAACCAACGATACAACGACTGTACCAGTCAATAACAGCAGTTAAATAAAGAAATCCATGCTTGATTGGAATGTAGGTAATATCAATGGACCATGCCTGATTCGGAGCATCAATTACGGCATTTTGTAGAAGATATGGACATACTTTGGCCTGTTGCATACGCTTAGAAAGATTCATTTTAGGATAAATAGGACAAATATCCATTTCATTCATATACCGACGTGCTTTGCGGCGTCCCACATGATATCCCCTGTTTTTCAGCTGTGCTGACATTTGCCTTGCTCCCCAAGTTGGATTGTCTGTATGCAGATGATCAATAATCGCTTTGCATTCCAGCTCTTCTTCTGAGACGGGCAAGCTTTTATAATAAATGCTTGTACGGTTAATATCGAGCAGTTTTGCTCCAACAGAAGCAGGGAGTTCTTTAGTCGTCAAAAGGTTTCGGACTAAATTTACTCTCGTAGTCTGGTCCACAAATTTCTTCAGATTTTTTTTGAGCCAGTCAACCTGCATTGTTAACTGACCAACCTTTTTCGCATACTCTGCTTTCTCTTTGCGTTCTTCGGCAAGCTTTTCTTTGAGATTTTCTTCACGCTTGTCATCAAATACAGCCGAAGCATTATTCAGAAATTCTTTCTTCCAATTGCGAAGCAGGTTTGGTTGGATATTATTTTCAGTTGCCAGGGTGTTGAGATCTTTTTCACCCTTAAGTAGCTCAATTACTAGGTCTGATTTAAATTTGGCACTAAAGTTTCTTCTTTGTCTGGACATAATTATGAATCCTCTCTTTCATACTGAATTTAGTATATCAGATTCATTAAAAAATGTCCGAAAAAGTGTCTTAATTTATGAGACCATTATAATCTGAAGCTGAAGAATATGCAGCCAACCAACATACAAAGATAGAGTTTTCTATTAGTCATATCTTGGGAAGAATTTATATAGATAGTTTTTCGATGGAAAGGGCTATATTTAATATCATAGACAATGCCATAGAATATAAAACAGAAAAAGATAGAATTTTATGCAATATTATGCAAGAAAAAAGACCTGTATACTATTACTATATCGAATAAATATGGAAAGTTTAATGATGAGGTTTTAGAGAATGCAACTAAATTATTTTATACATCAAATAAACATAGAAATACAGCACATTATGGAATTGGACTGGCATATGTAAACAGAGTAATTAAAGCAAATGAGTGTTATTTGTACTTATTCAATTCAGATGAACTAGGTGCAACGGTTAAGATACAAGCACCAATGCAATATGAATAATATAAATGACATGGTAAGTTGATATATTTTTGATAATTAAGGATTATAATTTTCAATAATAAATAAAAATTTGGAGGATTAAAATGAAAAAATTATTTTATGATATTGGAGAATTTATGTATCGTAGACCAACTGAATATAGATCGGAATTAGATTTTTCTGCAAATGAGGTTGAATTGGCTTGTAAAGATCCTGTATTTAGAGAAAAAATTAGTATTGCAAGTCCTGCATTAGTAGAAATGATGGATATTTATATGAAGAACCCCGAACAATTATCTGATAAAAAATTAATAGGCTTAAATATTTCAATAATGAAATATTTAACTAGAAGTAAAGAAAGAACAACACCATTTGGGCTTTTTTCAGGAGTTGGAATGGGTTGTTTTAGTGAGAAAGAAAAATTTCCACGTTTAAAGGTCAAGAATGAAAAAAAGGTTAATGTTGATTCTGAGTGGTTGTTTGGTTTGATAGGACATATGGAAAAGTATTATATGGAACGATTAGAGTTTAAATTTAATGATGCGTGCCATATCAAAGGTAACAGAGTTACATTGATCTATTCAACAGAAAAAGGAGCAGAAGAGATTAGTATTCGATTTACTAAGGTTTTTAAAGTATTATTTGATACAATTAAAGACTTTACTAAATATGAAGTTATGTTGAAGCAGCTTCAATTACAATATCCTAATACATCAATAGAGAAGATTAAATCATATATGGGAGAATTAGTTGAAAAGGGATTTCTGATTTCAAACCTACGACCATCATTTAATAGTATAGAACCATTAAAGTATTTTATACAACAATGTCAATCTATGGAGATTACAGAGATAAGTGAAAAAGTTATTGAAATAGAAAGATTATGTGAGGAATATATGGAAACCGATTTTGGAGCTGGAACGGGTAAGTATAATGAAATAAAGAGGAAAATGCAGGAAATATATGAAAGTTCTGCATACTTACAAGTTGACACTATTATAAGTGGGGAAGCTTTTCAACTAGAAAAGAATATCTCTGAGTCAATATGTGAACTGGCAAGTTTGTTTGTATACCTTAGCAATGAAATTAAAAACCAATATGGATATTTGCAACATTATAGAAATCGGTTTATAGAAAAATATGGAATAGATCGAGAAGTACCAATATTAGAAATGCTGGATTCTAATATTGGTATTGGGGCGCCAGCACCATATATAAAACCTCAAAATGATTTTTATGATGAATATAATACAAAGGATAATTATAGACAAAACTTAAAAAATTATTTCCTGACAGAATATGAAAAAGCTCTCAAAAATAGTACGTATATTGATATTAAGATAGAGGAAATTCAAAGGCTAATAGATTGTACAGTACAACCAGAAGAAATCCCAATTTCTTTAGAATTGTATTTTATTTTAAAGAAAGAAGGAGAAAGGATAAGTCTTAATCTTAGTCCAAATTGCGGATCGTTTGTAGCTGGAAAAACGTTTGGAAGATTTTCAGTATTATCAGATAAAATTGCAAGTATTGTAAAAAAATGTAACATGGAAGAAAGAAGAATCCGTAGTCCACATAGTGAGATGTGTGAAATCAGCTTTTTACCTTCGCCTACACGAAATGGTAATATTGTTAGAACATTATCATTTAGAGAGAAAGAAACAGCTGTATTCACTAGTGGAACTAAAGAATGTGAGGATATTATAAATCTTAATGATGTTTACATAGGGGTATTCGATGAAAAATTTTATGCAAGAGATAGACGGAGTGGTAAACAAATTATTTTTGAATCCAACAATATGTATAATCCTATGTTAAATCCAAATGTGTTTAGATTTTTACAAGACATTTCATATGAAGGGAAAAGAGCATGGTCAGAGTTTCCATGGAGTTATATTTATGCGGATTTTAGGCATGTTCCAGCTATAAAATTCAAAGGTATTGTGCTACAAAGTGAAAAGTGGAAAATTAATTTGCAGGAACTTAAACTGAAGAAGAATAATTTTGAAAATTTTAAAGAAAAATTTTTAGAATGGATGACGGAAAATAAAATGCCTTTGGATATTTATGTTGTGGATACCGATAATCGTATAAGACTTAATTTATCAAAAGAGTTGTCAGTAAGAATAGTCTATGATGAATTAAAGAAACATAAAAATAGAGATTTAATATTTGAAAAAGTCGAATATGGGACAGATCTTGTTTACGATGATGGAAGACCATATACAACAGAAATTGTAGTTCCTATATTTAGAAAAAATGTAGAGAACAAACCAATTCCTCCGGCAGTTAAAAAAACATTTATGCAAACACAGCGTTTGGTTTTGCCTTTTAATAATTGGTTGTATTTAAAACTATATTGCAATGAAAGCAGAGAGGAAGAATTAATTGCATTTTACATTATGGAGTTTTGTGAAATGTTGAAAAAGAACTATGGAATTGATTATTTTTATATGCGTTATGCTGATCCAAAACCTCATATAAGATTGCGTTTACATGCATCACAGGAACTTTTGGTGCAGGTATATCCGCAAATATTAGAGTGGAGTGCAGAATTATTTTCAGACCAAGTAGTAGGAGATATGAATATATCTGTATATGACAAGGAGATTGAACGATATGGTGGAGCAGAATTAATGGAAATTGCGGAACGCTTGTTTTTTGTAGATAGTCATATCGTAGAAAGTATATTACGCTTGAAGCGTTTAGGAAAAATATCAGTGACGCTAGAGGAACTGGCAGTTGTTTCTATTATAATGTATATCGAGAAATTTTATAAAGGATTTGATGAACAGCTACAGTTTTTAACTATTAATTACCACTCGTCAGAATTTATAAGTGAATTTAAAAAGGAAAAAGAAAATCTTTTGAAAATTTGTGATATTGAAAACAGCTGGGGAAATTTAAAGAATACAGAAGAAGGAAGGATTATTTATGAACTTTTAATAGAAAGAGATGAGGTGATTGATGAATATAGAAAAAGAATTTCAATTATAAATTCAGATCCCATATTTAAAAATGGTATTGTTGCCAGTGTGATTCATTTACATTGCAACAGGTTACTTGGCACAAATCGTGAATTAGAAAGAAAATTGATGGCATTTGCGGAGAGTGTGATGTATGCAAAAAAATATATTATGAAAAGGTTGGAGGATAATGGAGAAAAATAGAGTTGGAATGAAGGATATACTGATAGCATTAAAGAAACTACCTAAAACAGTTTCTATTATCAGGCAGGTGAACAAAAAAGTTGTTTTTCTTTACTATAGTTTTTAGTGTAATTACTGGGATTTTTCCAGTAATTACATTGATCCTATCTCAAGAGTTGATTAATTCTCTAGTACAAGGAAAAGATTTTTTGACTAGTACGGTAATGATTTTTGCTTTATATATGCTTGCTTCGTTTGTCGGAGAATTATTTATAGAGGCAAAAGGATTTACAGAAGGAAAATTTCAGTATTTACTTCAATATCGTTTGAATTATATGATTATGGAAAAATGTACGGGGTTGTCTTTGGAAGATTTCGAGAGTTCTGAGATGTATGATAAGATTGAAAAAATAACAGGAGAAATTTCATATAGACCATTTCAAATTTTTTTAGCAATAATTAGTCTTTTGACTTCTGCAATTACTATGGTGTCATCTGCTGTGCTGCTGTTTAGTTGGAACCCATATATATCAATTCTTCTCTTACTTGTTCCAGTTGTATCTGTACTATATTTTTTGAAAATTGGTCAACAAGAATTTGATGTTATATGGAATCGTGCAAAAGATGAGAGAAAAACTTGGTATTTGAGTTATTTATTGACTCACGATTTTTCGTATAAAGAAGTATCTTTATTAGGTATCAAAGATTACCTTCTAGGAAATTTTATGAAAATAAGCAATGGCTTTATTGAACAAAATATAAAAATATTAAAGAAAAAGACAAAGTTTAACATTATATATGAACTCATTATGCAATCTGTTAGCTGCTTGATTATTGGGGCAGCAGTTATCTCGGCGTATGTAGGTGATATTTTGGTAGGAAATGTGATGAGCTATATAAGAAGCGTGGGATTGGTTCAAAGTAATTCACAAGCTATCATGGCAAATATATATACCATTTATAACAGTTCTTTGTATATGGATATGTTATTTGAATTTTTAAATTATTGCGGTAATAGCAAAAAGAGTATAGATAAAAAGAAACTCAATGGTCAAATTAGTTCTGTAAATATTAAAAATCTTTCTTTTTCTTATAAAAATAGAAAAAATGTTTTAAAGAATATAAATATTAGTTTACAGAAAGGAGAAAAAGTTGCTTTAGTAGGACCAAATGGTTCGGGGAAAAGCACCTTGATTAAGATATTATCGGGTTTATATGAAATAAAGTCAGGAGATATTCTAATAAATGACATATCGTTAAAAGATATTGACATTGAAGATTATTATACTAAGATTTCAGTGTTATTTCAGGATTTTGTGAAATATGAACTTACTTTACAGGAAAATATAGGATTTGGAGATATGAAAAATTTTCATTCGTCTGAGAATATGAAGACTGTTCTTGATAAACTTCAAGCAACATTTTTAAAAAGAAATGAAGACTATGATTTGAGCATGCAACTTGGAAACTGGTTTGAAGAAGGACAACAGTTATCACAAGGACAATGGCAAAAAGTAGCTCTTGCTCGTGCTTATTTCAAGGATGCTTCCATTTATATTCTGGATGAACCGAATGCTGCACTTGATACAGTATCGGAGAGAGAGATCTTTGATAATTTTTTTGAGATTTCTAGAGAAAAAATAGGTATTTTTATATCCCATCGTCTTAGTGCAGCAAAAATGGCAGATAAAATAATTGTTATGGATAAGGGGGAAATTGTTGGAATTGGTAATCATGAGGAATTGTTAAAAAAATGCTCTGTATATCAAATACTGTATCAGGCGGAAATATATGAAAATAAAAGAGGAATACAACTATGAATAAGGAGATAATAAATATCGTAAGAGAAATCGCTAAAAATTTAGGAGATTATGCAGAGGTAAAAAGAATTGTTGGCGATAAAAATAATATACGAGTGTGGGGAGGAATAGATTTACCAGGATGGGAACCACTTACACTAAGTCACGGAATACCGGGAATTTGTCTATTATATGGTAAACTAATGGAGTGCTTTCCTGAAGAGGAGGTATGGGCAAATATAGCTCATCAATACCTAGGATATTTGGTAGAAGAAATAAATAAGACAGGTTTCCAGTCAATATCAATGTTTTCTGGAACTTCAGGTATTGGACTAGCTATTGCATCTGTTTCAAACAATTTCTGTAATTATAAAAAATTATTGAATACCGTAAATTCATATACAATCAATTGGTGTAATGAATTTATTGATTCTATAGATTTTAAAGAAGGAACAAGAAGTATTAATTACGATACAATAGAAGGCTTAACGGGAATTTTGAGTTATTGTTCATTATTTCATAATCAAGATGTTTTTAAGGAAGTATTGCTTAAAGGCTTACAAAAGCTAGTCGGTCTTACAAACGATATAGAAATAAATGGACATGATTTGCCAGGATGGTATATTCCGTCATCCAATCAGTTTAGTAATGCTGAAAAGGAGTTGTATCCATATGGGAATTTTAATACAAGTTTTTCGCATGGAATTGCAGGACCATTAACGCTATTATCAGAAATGAAAAATGAAGGAATTGTAGTTAATGGACAAAACGATGCAATTCAGAAAATTATAGAATTTCTTTTTGATTTTAGATTGAATGATGGAAAGAGAGATTTTTGGAAGGGACAAATTGATCTACGTGAGTATATAAAAAAAGAACTATCAAATGAAAACATAGTCCGTAGAGATGCTTGGTGCTATGGCAATCCAGGGATATGTTATGCTATTGTTAAGGCAGGCCAAGCAATGAATAATCCAGATTGGATAAATTATGGAATTGACAATTTAAAGGAAACATTAAAAGATATAAAAGGAATTTTTTCACCGACGTTCTGTCATGGATTTTCAGGATTGTATCAAATTGTCAATTCCATAGAAATGTCTATTGGAAAACCAATTTTCAACAATGAGAAAAAAGAATTGCTCAATAGAATTATGGAATTTTATGATCCAAAGTATTCATTTGGATTTAAAAATGTAGAAGTAAGTAATGAATATGGAAACATAAAATCTTTTGAATATGTTGGATTATTAGACGGAGCAGTAGGAGTATGTTTAGCCCTTTTAGAAGGTGAATACAGAAGCGAAAATATTTGGAAACGGGCTTTTCTACTGCTATAGAGATTATGTGTTTAATGTATGGACAAGATACAAGTAAGAATAGTAGGAGGAAGAAATCATGAAAATGAATAGGAAATTTTTAAAATTTGTAGTAATCTGTACAGTTTGTATTATGATATTTGGAAATGTTATTTCGGTTTATGCAAAGGATACTTCGATGATTATGGATGATTTTAACAATAATACTATTCAGTGGGAAGAACTCATTGAAGAAATTGTGAAGATCAAAAGAGAAAATCCCTTGAAATCAGAAGATGAGATAGTGAGTATGGTTTCGAGTAGAGTGAATACCAAAGAGGGGATTAATAGGGGAATTTCGGATATTTGGAATGCTTTGACGGAAACAGAAAAAAAATTACTGATTCGATATCCATTTGCTGCTTTGAAAGTTAATGATGCCAGGAACATCGCTACAAGACAGACTGAAAGAAAGTTTGGACATAATGGGTTAGGAGACCGCAGTGATGCATTTAGACATGGTATCTGGAATGCAGAAATGACAATTTTAATAGGTGAAGAAAAAGCGGAGTTATTTGCAACTGCACATGAAGAAAAAGATACAACAGGAGTAGAGTCAGATGGTCACACTAAGTTAGAACATAAGAGCATGGATTTACATAATAATAGTGTTGGAAGAGAAATAGGACTTGCTCACGCGGACTTATCTGAAGAACAGATGGCGGATTATATATATGAAATGATTTATCAGGATAACACGCCATTTGTATGGCTGAATGACTAATGAAAGAAAAAGGTGGTACTGAAGACTTGACTTTAGTACCACCTTTTTTGAAATATTGGTTAACTGAAATAATTTTTCATAGATTGATAGGTTTAGAAATTATATAATTGAGAAATGGTGTACTGACACATTTGTATTAAGTTTTACTTGCCTTATTCTGAGGCAGTAGTAAACTTAGGATAAGAAATTAGCTTTATCCGGGCATCAGTGATTTTAAACTGCCAGTTTAATTTTGTAGTAGTTGCATTGTATTTTCAATCTCTCATGCTGGCATTTCTTGTGGAGCGTATTGATGTCACCAATCCTGCAGGATAAACACTGGAGTGGCATTACATTGCGTTCTATCTCCGCTATGTCAAGCCAGCTCCCATACTTAGGAGTATAAGTGAATCTTCACGCACTTTATAATGCGCCGTGCTTCCGTCGCCGGATACATCTTATATAAAGATGCTGGTTTATGCGTATTGAGATTATCCATGGCAAGGACGATCTTTTCCGCTTCCGGATACATCACATCCACAAGGTATTTTATCTCTTCTGCCCAGTCTATTGCTCTCCTGTGCTCTCGGACACTGACATGGTGTTTTCCGCCAAGGGGTTCTACAAATGCAAAAATACTGCATGTTCCATTACGGGTATATTCACAATCCCCCTTTCTGTCATTGCCTGAACGTATGGGCAGCGGTTTCCGTGCTTCCCCCAGTATCTGGTATGATTTTTCATTCATGCATACACAACTGGTCGTTTTGGATTATAAGTCATTTCATAGATGTCGAGGATATCTTCCATGCAGGCTATAAATTTGGTGTCTTCTTTTGGTGGAATACACCAGTAGGCGCTGTAGTGAGGGCGAAGCTCGTTTTTTTTAGACTCTTCGGATGCTTTCTCTGCTGATTGGGGTTCAAGCTCAATCCAGCACCGTTCTTCCAGAAGGCGGAGCGTCCATTTGGAATGACCCTCCGGCACAGAGCAGCAAGCAATCTGGATTAGACGGGTCTCAACCAGTCCGTCAGCTTTACGCAGCACTGGAATTCGGACTGATATTATACTTAATGATATCAGTAATACCATTTTTAACATAAGTTTGGATGGTATTGATAATTGTAGACAGGCAGACAGCATAACTGTTGGCGAACTGGGCATGAGTCAGACCAGTTCCATGAATTTCGGCCAATTCAAGCAGAATCTACCACTGCTTTAAAACAGTTTTACAGGTTACCTTATTCTTGATAGTTCTCAGAAGGGTTGCTCTTTCGTCATCACTAAGCCGGATAATATATTTTTTTGTCTTGCCATAGAAAATCACCACCGTTTCTTTTAGCGTAACATGAAACGGTGCGATAATAAAGAAATATTTAATTTAACCTGTTGTGCTAATTCAATTTAAATTTATTGCACCCCTATAAAAGTAACACAACAAGTTAATTTAATATAAATGTGTCAGTATACTAGTACTGTATTCAGTGTCATAGTAGCAAAAAAGAACTTAAATAAGTTGTATATATTTCTAAAATAGGTCACATTCGTGTGTTAATAAGTCGCTTTTATGTGTGTATGATATAAATATATTTTATTAATTATTTATAGAGGTGAGCTATGGGATTGAAAGAGGATACACACAAAAATGCAAAAGTAAGGAATGCTTCACCTAAAGCGTTGTATGTGGATATAGGAAAAAGATTAAGAATGTTACGTTTTGAGTTGGAGTACACTCAGGAGCAAATGGCCGAAACTTTAGAGATGAGTCTTGCATATTATGGAAAAGTTGAAAGAGGGCTATATGGTCTGTCACTTGAAAAACTTGTAATAGTCAATTCTAAATTTGATATGGATATTAATTATTTGCTGACAGGGAACAAAAGAAATGAAATCTCTTTAAAGGAAATTGTTGAAGGGTGTCCGAGTGAACAGAGATATAATCTTGAACAATTGATAAAGTATGCAATCAATTTAGCAAAAGGTAACAAAGAAGATTGATTTACTAAGGGTGAAAGATATGTTAGAAATTGCAGTATGTGATGATGAAACTTTAATAACTGCTCAGATTGAGAAAATGCTAGAGGAAATTACAGAAGAGAGCGTTACAAAAATTGAAGTAGATGTTTTTTACGATGGTAGTAGTTTAGTGGAACATATAAGTCAAGGGAAAAGGTATGATATTATCTATCTTGATATTGAAATGACCAAACAAAATGGAATAGATGCAGCTTGGAATATTCGAAAGCTGGATAAAAAAGTATTAATTATTTACGTTACAAGTCATGAAAGCTTTGCCAAAGAAGTTTTTGAAGTTTCCGCGTTTAGATTTATTACAAAACCAATAGAACCACAAATTTTCAAAAAGTATTTTAAAGATGCGGAAACTGAAATTGTAAGACGACCAAAGTATTTTCAGTATCAATATAATAAAATATCATATAGATTACCAATTGAAGATATTTTATATTTTCAGAGTGATCGTAGGGTTACGTACATTATTACAAATGATGGCAGCAAAAAATGTTATGGAAAACTAAATGATATTGAAAGACGTCTGGTAGAATCTGATATGTATTTCTATAGAACGCATCAGTCTTTTTTAGTTAATCCTAAATATGTAACTGCATATTTTTATGACTCAATGGAATTGGCTGATGGGACTACACTATCTATTAGTGAAAATAGAAGAAAAAGGGTGAGTGAACTTTTTTGTATGTTAAAAGGAGAGGATATTATTGTTTAATTATGGTAATGATCTAATTGCAGATACTACTTTGGCTATATTTTCTCTGTATATTTTGAAAAAGTATTTTGAAATCTTTTTCAAAAGAAAGATGATAAGATTGTAGGATTTTTTTGTTGGGCATTATATTTCACCTGGCAGTTAATTATTGGAAGTATTAATATATTTCCGGCATACATAAATGTCATAATTAGTATTATTTTAGTCAGTATAGTTAGCATAGGAGTCTTTGAAGGGGATATTTTACAGAAAGTTGTGTTTTCTGTTTTAATTAATGCTATTTGGATGTTGGCAGAGTTTCTGGTAGGATATGGATTTGTTCTATGTGGAATAGATTATATGATTCCAAAGTTTTTGGGATCGTTGTTCTCTAAATTGATGGCATTAATCTTAATTGTATGTCTAAAGAAGTTTTTCCATGATGAAAATATTAAAAATCTTCCAAATAAATATAATTTTATCCTATTGCTGATGCCAATAGGAAGCATGTTTGTGGTCTATAATATTTTTATGATTAGTATAGAAATAAATCAGAAAAAATATATTAGTGCATCTTGGACAAGTTTAGTTATAATATTGCTTCTTAATATTGTTACATTTAAACTCTATTTATTTTTGTCGAAAGAAAAAGAGTTGCAGAAATATAATACGGTATATGCTCAACAGTTGGAACTGTGTAATCGACATATGCGTGAAAAAGAAACGGTCATGATGGAGTTTCGCAATGCAAGACATGATATGAAACAACATTTTATTGTTTTAATTGAATTACTGTCTAAAGAGGATAATCAGGAGGCGATAGAATATTTGAGAAAACTCATAAATATAGAACCTTTAAGTAAACTTGGAATTTCAAGAACAGATAATATTGTTGTCGACTCTTTAGTAAATGCGAAATATGCCGTGGCAATAAAAGAACAGATTAAATTTGAATCAGATATTCACATACCAATGCAATTACCATTTAAAAGTGCAGATTTATGTATTCTATTAGGAAATATCCTGGATAATGCTATTGAAGCATCGATGATGTTAGAGCAAGAAAAAAGATTTATAAAATTTTTTATGAAGTATGAAAAAAATACTTTGATAATAACAGTCATAAATGCGTATAATGGAGAATTATTGAGAAATAGAAGTGGGAAAATTATTACAAATAAAGGTGACTCTGGAAATCATGGTATTGGACTGGAATCGGTAAGGAAAGTTTCTAAGAAATATCACGGTTCAGTTGTTATTGAACCCGATACACAAAAATTTACTATAAAAATAGTCTTGTGTGATTTACCGCAAAAGTTACGAGTAACTTCGTAGAAATTACATTACAGTAGAGTTGTCTTTTTTTTGAGTTATACTAATAAAAAATCAAACGGAGGTAGAGATAATGAAAAAAATTAGTTCATTTATTCAAAAAAATGCGAAGGTAATGGCAAGTTTTGCGATGCTATTTAGTGTGATAGCGGCAAATAGCAGGTGTGTGTGTATTTATCATCAACCGAAAATGCCAAAAGAAATGAAGCAACTTAAAAATGAGTAATATAGAAAAAATAGCCGAGTCACTGACAAATTATATTGTGGAAAATAAAGTCATTAAGAAGGAAGAGTCAGAGATATATAAATATGGTTTTTGGACCGGCATAGAAATGCTTATTTACATTATAACTTGTTGTTGTATAGCAGCTCAAATGGATATGTTTCAAGAATGTGTTGTATTTTTCTTGGCTTTTTTCTCATTAAGATCGTTTGTTGGTGGTATTCATATGAGTAGTTACACAAAATGTTTTGTTTGTTCCTGCATAGTATTTATACTAATACTTTTAGCTGTTGACAATCTTCAATTGACAGATATATGGGCAATGAGTATTTCGATTCTTGAACTTTTGCTTATATTTTTCATGAATCCCGTGGAAAATATAAATCGTCCAGTGGATAAAAATGAAAAGAAAGTGTTTGCACATAGAAAAAAGCAAATTTTAGCGATTATATTAGGGACAGTCATATTTCTATTTATGAAAGGTTATAATAGTTATTTGAATACAATCACATACACACTTGGAATAATTATTATATCTATGCTTTTAGGAAAGATAAAAATGGCAGAAAACTATGAGAGGATGACAGAACGTGAAAGTTCTTTTGATTAGCAATACTTTGGATATTTATTATCAAACCCAAAAAGTGATGGGAAATCAAAATGAACTGCAAATGCTATCTTTTGAGGCATTTAAGGATGTAGAAACTATAGAGTGTGATATATTAGTGATAAATTTTGAATGTGCTATGGTGACTACAAAAGAATTTAAAATAATTTTAGAGGCAAAATGCAAAAGTAACGTTCCTATTCTTGCACTTTTAGAAAGTAGTAGTATTTCTGATCAGTTTGAGGTGCTGTCAGTGGGAGCACTTGACTATCTTGAATGTCCTGTTGCAGATGAGGTATATGAACAAAAGTTAAATGAGATGTCCAAGTGGAAGTGGTATTACGATTGGGAAGAAATGAAGAAACAGTTATAAAAGCAAATACGATTGGCAGGTATTCTAATCTGTCAATCGTATTTGTTTTTATAACAAAAGGTTGGATAACAGTTAGATTTTGAGTAAGAGTAATACACTGTACAAGAAAGCCGGTGAAACGCCTTGAATTGATATTGTGAATATTACGGGGCGGCGGAATATGCAGATATTGGATCCATAAGCTTTGTAAATGCTATAATAAAAGATTCTATTCTATGTATTTAATATGTTCTATATAGAATGGAAAAAATGAAAAGGATGTACAGATGAAATATAATAGTGTATTGACAGCAAAAATAAGTTCTTGTTATTCTAAATATTATTGAAACTACACACAAATTACAAAATAAGATGATAAAATGAAATTATTTAGGAGATGACAGTATGCAGAAAATTTTGATTGTGGAAGATGATTTAGATATACAAGAAATGATACAATTTTTTTGGAAGACCAAAACTATCAAGTATGTGTTGCTGATGATGGTGTAGAGGGGGTGGCGATTTTCAATAAAGAACATCCGGATATGGTACTTTTGGATATTATGTTGCCTAAGATGGACGGATATGCCGTTTGTGAAATCATCAGGCAAAGTTCAAATGTGCCAATTATTATGATTAGTGCATTAAGCAGTGAAACAGATCAGATTAAAGGATTTGAATTACAAATAGATGATTATATTCCAAAGCCAATTTCGTTACCGCTGATGATTAAAAAAATAGAAGCTGTATTTAGAAGATATAATAAAAAAGAGGAAACAGAAAATAATCAGATGTGGTATCGTGAAATCTGTCTTATTATTGGTAATTATCGGGTAATTATAAATGGAGAAAGTATTGATCTGACACAAAAGGAGTATGAAATATTAAAGGAGCTAATGGAGCATCCTGGAGCTGTGATCTCAAGAGAGAGCTTCCTGAATCGATTGTGGAAATATGAATTTTATGGTGATGAACGTGCTGTAGATAATCATATTAAAAATTTAAGAAAGAAATTAGGCAGTCTGGGAAATTATATTGAAACAGTAAGAGGAGTGGGATATCGCCTTGAGAAAGTACATTAAAGAACACTTAACTGTCAAGGTATTTTTAGTAACTATAATGCTATTATTGACATTGAGTGCGGCAATCTACGGAATGGTCACATTTGGCATGTCGAACTTTTATTTAACAGAATTAAATAAAAGTCTTGAGAAAGAATTAGACACTACGATTTCACAAATAAAGGATATGACTAATGATGAAACTCAGAAGATATTGGAACGGTTTGCGATAGAGTATGGAGTCTCTATCATTGTGAAAAATCAAGAAGGAGAGGAGATAGGAAATTATGGAGAGATATCTTATTTTTTAGCTCCAGATGCAGATAGTTCAAAAGCACAAAATAGCAAGGGCATTACAAAAAATTATATCGTGAAATCTAATGAAGGCACGATTTATAAACTTCAGATATTTGGAACGAAAGAGTCTGTAAATATAGGGTTAAAAGTGTTAAACCGAATTTTGCCAGTTCTCGGAGTAATTACTTTTGCTGTATCTATTTTAATTGCTATTTTTTTCGCTCAATATATCACTCGACCAATTTTAAAGGTGAATGAAGCATCTAAAAGAATGGTAAAATTAGATTTTCGTAGACCGTATCCCGAAACACGAAGCGATGAGATTGGTATTTTGGGAGAAAATTTGAATCGATTGGCGGAACATTTGGAAGAGACATTACAAGAGTTAAAAGAAAAAAATAAAATATTGCAAGATGAAATCCAAAGAGAGCAGGAAATGGAACAGAAGCAATTGTCATTTTTTGCAGCAGTTTCGCATGAATTGAAAACCCCAGTTACTATATTAAAAGGGCAAATTCAAGGGATGATTTCAGGAATTGGTGGATATAAAGATAGGGATAAATATCTGAAAAGATCATACGAAGTAGTCTTTTCAATGGAAGGACTGATTCAGGAGATACTTGATGTTTCGCGTATAAAGTCAGCTGGATTCTTAGTCAATTTTTCTAATGTATCCTTGGATAACATTGTAAGAAATTGTATACAAGAATGGGAAGATGTTGCGACAGATAGAGGGGTGACTTTCCACATAGAAATAGAAGAGCACACAGATATTCATGCGGACAGAGTTCTTTTTCAGAAAGTAATTGGCAATTTAATTAGCAATGCGGTAAAGTATACGCCGGATAATGGAAATATTTGGTGTAAGGTGTATAAAAAAGGAGGAGATGTAATATTTTCCGTTGAGAATAATGCTGAGCATATTTCGGAACAGGAAATTCCAAAATTATTTGATGCATTTTATAGACGAGAAAAATCTAGAAATAGAAAGGCTGGAGGAAGTGGTTTAGGTCTCTATATTGTAAAAATGATTGTAGAGTTACATCACTATGAGTGTGAATTAAAAAATACTGATCAAGGTATAGAAGTGAAAATAATATGTAAAGACTAGAAAAACATCCGTTTGTTGTGATTACAGGCGGATGTTCTTTTTTGAATAAATGTAGGAGATGCTATCTACACAAAAAACATACAATAAAAACAAAGAAATCATAAAAAAACAATTTAAACTATGTATTACAAAGAACAACAGAAAAAGGTATGAAGTGGATAGACATATGATAGAAAATGTTTTTGAAAGGAGAAGAAAAATGAACGAACACCTGAAAAAGATCAAAGGGACCATTGATGTAGAGAGAGGATACAGTCTGGGGACTGTTTTCACTACCAGAAACAAACAGTATATGTATGATACAGGAACCGGAAAAGTGTTTGAGTGCGGGGCAAATGAATACCAGATATTAAAAAGCCTGTTTGAACAGACAAGCCTTCCGGAGAAAGTGGAAGGATCTTCTGAAGAAGAACTGGAGGCTGCATACAGAAATATCTGGGAGATGATAGAAACAGAGCATATCCTGCAGATTTCACCGGATTTAAAGTTTGTAAAGGAAACAGACGAAACATTAAGGGATTTGCTACGGTATGATCTGCAGCAGGTTATCCTGGAGCTGACAGAACAGTGTAATATGAGATGCCGGTATTGTATTTATAATGAACATAATGAAGGATACCGGAATTTTTCGCCAAAAGCTATGACCTGGGAAGTGGCCAAACGTGCTGTGGAGTATGCAAGGGATAACAGCGGAGATAAAGTGGCAGTATCCTTTTATGGCGGAGAACCGTTGGTGCAGTTTGAACTGATGAAAAAGACAATAGATTACAGCCGACAGATTATAAAAGGAAAAGAACTGACCTTTTCTTTCTCTACCAACCTGACACTGGTAACACCGGAAATCGCAGCGTATGTGGCCGGAGTGGAAGGAATGAGTGTTCTGGCAAGCATAGACGGACCGGAGAAAATCCACGATGCGTACAGAGTGATGAGTGGAGGAAAAGGAAGCTTTGGGAAAGCAATACAGGGATTAAAATATCTGGTAGAAGCCTTTGGAGAGAGGGCAAAGGAAAGTATTGTAATCAATACGGTGGTCTGTCCGCCATTTAGTGCAAAGAAACTGGATGCAATCAAAGAGTTTTTTGAAGGACTGAACTGGCTGCCAAAAGAAATGGTGAAAAAGTGTGATTATGTAGAATACGGAAGTGTAAGAGAAGAAGATATTTCCATGGAGTATGCAGGGGATGGGGAGTTTGTCGGGGAAGAATTGGACGGCTTTACATTAGATGCCATTGAAGGCTGGGCACTGACAAGGGATTTAGAAGAGCAGGATCCCAAAAGTTATGTGGCAGGGATTGTAACGGATAAACTGGTACGGATACATAACCGAAGACAGACACAGGAACCGTGCAAGGACCTCAGAAGAAACGGCTGCTGTATTCCTGGGAACCGGAGAGTATATGTGAAGACAGATGGAAAATTCCTTTTGTGCGAAAAAACCGGAGATGCACCGGATATAGGAAATGTGTTTGAAGGGGCAGATCTGGAAAAGATAAAGAAATATTATATTGAAGAATACGATGAAAAATCCCTTACAAGATGTAATGAATGCTGGGCGAGAAATTTGTGCGGACTTTGTTATGCAGCATGTTATGAAGCAGAAGGAATTGATATGGAGAGGAAAGAAAAAGTCTGCGGTGCTCACAGGTATGCCACAAAAGGAGAACTGATTTCGTATTACAGCATTTTGGAAGAGAAGCCGGAAGTGATCGAAGAGATAGATGCGGTACCGTATTATTAAGGAAAGATTTTAGATTATCAAAGATAATTTAAAATAGAAAAAATCAGACGGAAAGGAGGCGGCTGGTATGAGAAAAATCGTAGCAGGAAAGTTACAGACAGGAGCAGACTTTGAAGGCAGCAAAGGTGGATGT
>ENA-OPYY01000173-OPYY01000173.1-human-gut-metagenome-genome-assembly--contig:-NODE-173-length-27217-cov-3.027796_pt1 | contig 27217 bp, 29 predicted proteins | sample MGYA00242472_ERZ504481 | MGnify/ENA primary metagenome ERZ504481 (study PRJEB26092, sample SAMD00036265) | human gut metagenome | host: Homo sapiens | study: EMG produced TPA metagenomics assembly of...
TTTTTCTGTATGGGGACATAAGCCTCAGGCCCTCTCTCCTTCCAGTATTCCATCATCCTGGGTTCCCGGTGGAACATTCCCTCTCCGGAACAAGGTGCATCAATAAGCACTTTATCAAAAAAACCCGAAAAATTTCTCTCAAGCACCTCCGGGTCCTCACTGGTCACGCAGATATTGGGAATGCCGGCCATCTCCAGATTTTTCAATAAAGCCTTAGCCCTGCTGCTGCTGATGTCGTTTGCAAACAGCATCCCCCTCTCCTCCGAGCCGGCTGCCCAGCTCCGTTGCCTTCCCGCCCCGGAGCTGCACATAGATCCAGCACGTAATCCCCCGGTTCCACAGGAAGCCTGCTTGCCGGCGTCATAGCACTTGGCTCCTGAATGTAGTATAGTCCCGCGTAATAATAGGGATGCCTGGATGCACGCTCCTCATCCTTCAGAAAATGCATCAGCATATAGGCACACATAATAGCCACTGGTTCTTCCTTCAGAATACGTCTCACCTCATTCCGGTCTGCCAGAACCACCTCAATCTCCTCACTGTCCTCCTGAGCCGCCTTACTGATCTCACCGGAAGCGTAACCATAAACAGTAGCGCAGGATTCGTCCGTAAGACCTACGGTGGTAAAATATGGCTTTTCAAATGCCGGATCCACATGCAGTGGAGTAAAGACAAGCCCTGTCTCCTCATACATTTCACGGACTGCCCCTTCATGAAAATCTTCTCCCGGCTCTACCAGCCCCGCAGGAAATTCATATACATATCCGCCAAGGGTATAGCGATACTGGCGGATCAGAACCACCCTGTCTTTTTTCTCCCCGTACAGGCTGTAGATGATAACACCGTCCGGATCGTTTTTTCCTGTTTTCAGTTTCAGTTCGCCCACAGCTTTTGCCCGCGACGCTACAAAATAGGACACAGGCGTATTATGAACACTGGTGGCGTTTACATGATACAGGTTGACAAAACGGTTGTCTGTAAGTTTTTCTACATTATGGATCTTTCCCATGGCGGCTGTTCTCCTTTTTCCAAAATCTTCAGCATTCATGCTACAAAACTTATATATATTTATGCAACACTTACTGAAATCATTTATCTGCAGATCTTGTTCATTTATCTTTCCAATATACTTTTATGTACTCTATTCTCTGACATTATACCATTTAAACATCGGTTAATCCAGAAAGATATATAGTTCAGCAAAAGGTTAACTAATTTTTGATTATCCGCATATATTGTTAAAAAGCAGTCAATCTTAAGATTAACTGCTTTATGTATACTTTATTTTATGCAAAAGCAATCAGCATTGAAGCAATAAAATTGCCAGTACCATGTAATAAAATACTAGGAATGATTGAACCATTAAAAATCATCTCATTTAACCACCCCAATAATAATGCCCCAGTTCCAGTAAAAACAAATGTTAATGTGTGATACCACAAGCCTACTTCAAGACCAGCTAAAATATATAATACATTGTGCATTAATCCAAATAAAACTGCCTACAAAATTATACCTTGTACAGTTCCAAATTTATTGCAAAATCTTTTACATAAAAAGCCCCTATATAAAACTTCTTCTGCGACGCCATTTGCTACAAAATTTTCAATGAAAGCAGGTAAAATTGCAGTAAAACCTATTCCTGCAAAAACATTGGCTGATATGGCAGAACTACTTTCTATGTATTCTAATGTTTTAGGGTCAACAAGCTGTGTAAAATCAAAATTGTAAAAGAAATAATACAAAACAGCAAAGATAAGTAAAATCCACCATTTACTTTTTAATTGTGGTCTATAAAAACCTATCCATTTAAAAAAACACGTTTCTTTTCTGTGTCTGATAAACCACCAAATAACTGGTACTAATAAAAAAACTATTAGGTTGATAATTGCAGTCGTTATACTTGATATTGTAAGTTCTAACATGATGTCCTCCTTAAAATGAAAAATTTCGTTTGAAATTATAGCACCCTCTGTCCCTGCGGATTGCTGTGTCTATTTCTTATCACTAGCTCTGATACGGTGTCTTTGTTCCATTTTATACGCATAAATCACTCCTTTCTGGGTACGGAAAAAGCAGTCAATCCTAAGACTAACTGCTCTGTAAATGTTGCAGGATATAATCATAAATCTGTATCTCTTAGTTATAGTAAGGTTGCACATATAATGCCAATTACGCCAATAGCTAAAAATAACAAGCCAATACCTGCTGTTTTTTTACGCTTTTCTAATTCTTTTGAGTTACTTTCGCTCATATTTACAATAGAGTATTTTCTTCTTCCAATTAAATACATAAGCAAACCACTTGAATTATTCCCACTCATCGTAAATACTCCCCAAAATTTAGGGTGCTTTAACCCTCTGGCTGTTGCATCTATAACGGTCATGTGATAAATCTGAAATACAACACAAAACGTTCCTACAAGTGCTACTGCTCCACAAATTACCGCTAAAACTATGTTCAAACTCATAATAAAATATCCTCCTTAAAATTTTTTGATTATCTGGTAAAGTAATGCTGATGAAGTGATAACCATAAGGCAAAATATTCCAACCAAGAAATAACGGTTATCAGGTATAAACATATTTAATGTTATCAGCAATGCTACGACAATGATATTTACAATAATCGCCCATATCATTTTTTGTTGCTTTTTACAACATTTGTACTTTCTTCTAAATGTTCAATCATTTTTTCATCACCCTTTAGCAATACGTCAAGACTTATAGAATATAGATTACTCAACTCTATTACACTAATAATGTCTGGGTAAGATTTTTCATTTTCCCAGTTTGAAATTGTCTGCCTTGATACATTGATTTTTTCTGCAACATTTTCTTGTGTCATTCCAGACTGTACTCGTGCATTTTTAAGCTTCTTACCTATTTCCATATTCCGATTGCTCCTTTCGGTGTCATTGTCATATATTAACCCTCAAATGTCTATCCAATATCTTCGACAAAGCCTTTTTTCCTTGTCAAAATTATTTTACATAGCTTAAATACGGCTCTTTTGGCTCATTATACTTTATTTACAATTTCTAAAACAGATCCAGCATATTATCCAGGTAAATTCCTTCCCTGACATGAATATGATACTCCGGTTTTGTCATATAATAAAGCAAAAATTCCAGAATCAAAGCGCTGCCAAGTCCCCGTCCTTCTATCTTAAAATTAGAAAATCCCATTGGCATGTAAACATTTTTTATATCGTCGATACTGATAAATCCGGGATTTTCCATTGCCTTTGAAAAACGGTAGCCATAACTGGCGTCAGGAGCCGCACAGTGATGCTCCGGACAGTCCTCTCCAAGGTTTTTACGGCTCACAGTCTCATAACAGCTTTTTCTGTCTGTACAGCCAAACCAGCAGCATTCATTACATAAAAATTCCACCTTGTCTTTCTGGCTCTGGGACAGAATTTTCCATTTATCAAAAGACTTATTGAGACGAAAATCCGGTACGGCATAAAGAAAATCCTCCCGGTTGACTTCCTTCATAAATAATTGAAAATCTGTCAGTACCTTTGTGGTAGACGAAACAAAATAAAGTTCCGGATAATTTATTTTTAAATATTCCAGAAGCAGGTCTGAATGAACAATCACACCATTTTGTCCCTTTTTTGCAAACACTTCACAAAGAGCATTACACTTTTTATCCAAAAGATGTTCCTGCCTGAGCAGAGAATTACTGAATGTCAGTCGGGCTGAAATCCCATATTCCTGCATCAGGGCCAAAACCTCCTGCGGATCATGATTTCCCTCTCCTACACGGCCGCCGCCCCAGATACAATCTGCCGGAGCTCCGTATACAGAGCCTATCTCACACCAGTCATAAAAATATTCTCTGTGCCTGCGGTATAACGGAAAAAATATCTGATACAGTTCGTAAAATTCAAACAATCCTGGAAGATGAAAATATACCTTAATAGCAAACCCTCCTTCTTTCTTCCCAAAAGGAAAACAACCAAAGCCTCAGCCCTGATTGTTTTCTTTTTATTTCAATATTATTTTCAGTCGCCTTTTAAAATAACACGGATCCTTTTATAAATAAAAAACACGATCACGGAAGTCAGTGTATACTTAAACAGATTAAAAGGAACAATGATCATTGCCACAAATCCAAGCAGACTGTTTACAGAAGGATTTACAGCTGTCCCCATTTCAATAAATGCCTCCACAGGCATTCCAAAAGCTTTTCCATATGCCGGGAGAAGTACAAAAGCGTTCATCAGACAAGCGGCCGCAGTTGTAAGAACTGTTCCTGCAGCCATTCCCTCTACAGCATGTTTTCTGCTTTTGATATGGTGGAAACGGTAGATCAGGCCTGCCGGAATCACAAAAGCACATCCCAGAATAAAGTTTGCCACATCACCCACACCTGCAGTCATGGTTCCCTTTGTCACAAGATGTACCAGAATCTTCACCAGCTCGATCACCACACCTGCCAGAGGTCCCATGGCAAAGCTTCCTATCAGTACCGGAATCTCCGAAAAATCAAGCTGGTAAAAAGACGGCGCCAGAAACGGAATCGGAAACTCAAAGTTCATCAGTACTCCTGCCACAGCTCCCAGCATAGCAATCTGTGTCAGTGTCCTTGTCCGACTTCTCTCCATTACATTCCCACCTCTTAAAACCTGTTCACTCATACTTTATCTCTCCTTTTCTTTTTTGAAGGTCCTGAATAACAGCCTTCTTCTTAAAGAAAATTCCTCTCAGGTTGCGTACTGATTTCCTGCTGCGCAAAAAACCCCGGGAAATATTCCCGGGGCACTGAGCACGTAAAAACAAGCGTGTTCTTCTCTCATCCAGACTTTACTGTCGGTTCTGGAATTCCGGATGCTTCCGGTCACCAGATCAACCGCTCATAGCGGGTCGCGGACTATACCGCCGGTAGGGAATTCCGCTTTCTGCATCATGCAGATCACAGTCACCCTGCCCCGAAGAATTTCCTTTTATATGCTTTATTATACTGCCGTATAAATGTATTTGCAATACTTTTTTAGCGTTCTTCCCTGAAGTACGGAAGTCCCAGACCTGCCGGAGGCTGGTGTTCCTTCTTTTTACGGAAGCTGGTAAACACAAGAACAATAATCGTAACCACATAAGGCAGAGCCTTAAATACTTCCTGCATACTTCTTCCCAGTCCCGGGATATAAAGATACAGGATGTAGAGTGCTCCAAACAGAAACGCACCCCAGATGGCATTAAGCGGTTTCCACAGGGCAAAGATAACAAGGGCAACTGCTAGCCATCCTCTGTCTCCAAAACCGTTGTCTGTCCAGGTTCCGCCTGAATACTCCATAACGAAATACAGTCCGCCCAGACCTGCAAGTCCTGCTCCGATACAGGTAGAAAGATATTTATACTTGGTAACATTGATTCCCGCCGCATCTGCAGTTCCCGGGTTCTCTCCGATGGCACGGAGATTCAGTCCATATCTTGTTTTAAACAAAAATACAGAAAGGACTACTGCCGCAATGATACACAGATACGTCATAAATCCATAGCTGAAGAAAAGATCTCCGATCACCGGAATTTCAGATAATCCCGGAATCTTGGCTGTATAGGCGCTTCCTGTAACCTTTACGGAAATCTGTCCTACACCGCCTGCAAGCTTGGAAATAGAACCGCCGAAAAAGTTTCCGAAGCCGGTACCGAAAATAGTAAGGGCAAGACCGGTTACGTTCTGGTTTACTCTGAGCGTAATCGTCAGGACACTGTAGATCAGTCCGCCAAGGGATGCAACCACAAACGCACACAAAAGTGAGATCAGAACTCCCACCAGAGCATTGGGATTGGGGTTATCCTTTTCGTAGAAAAATGCTCCCATAAGGCCGGAAATACCGCCCATGTACATAATTCCCGGAATTCCCAGATTCAGGTTTCCGGATTTTTCCGTCATAATCTCGCCAAGCGCACCATACAGAATACAGATGCCCTGGACAATGGCTTTTTGAATAAAAATAATAAGAACACTCATTGCATCTTCCTCCTATTTCTTTGCGCGCTCAACCTTATAGTTAATAAAGAACTCTGCTCCGATCAGGAAAAACAGAATAATTCCAAGGATTACATCGGAAGCATTTTCATTTAATCCATACTGAGTTGCGATCTGCACTGCACCCTGCTGCATAAACACGATGCCAAAGGATACTGCCAGCATGATAAATGTATTAAACTTGGAAAGCCATGCAACAATAATCGCTGTAAAGCCTCTGCCGTCTGCTGTTGCAGTGGAAATTGTATGACTTGCGCCGCTGACAATAATAAAGCCTGCCACACCGCAGATAGCGCCGGAAATGGCCATGGTACGGATAATTACTCTTTTTACACGGATTCCCGCATATCTTGCTGTATTCTCACTTTCACCTACGACTGCAATCTCATAGCCCTGCTTGCTGTATTTCAGGTAAATAAACATCACAACTGTAAATACAAGAACGATCAGGACATTCCATCCGTATTTCTGTCCGAAAAGTTCCGGAAGCCAGCCTGCCTGAGTGGTCTGATTAATAATTCCCACCGTATTGGAGCCCTTGGGATTCTCCCAGAACACAATGCAGAACGTAACGATCTGCATAGCAACATAATTCAGCATCAGAGTAAACAGTGTTTCGTTTGTATTCCAGTATGCTTTGAACACTCCGGGAATCATTCCCCAGATCATTCCGCCAAGCGCGCTGCATACAAACATTATAATAAGAAGGAGTACCGGAGACATGCTGTCCCCTGCATAGATCATCACAGCTGCCGCACAGGCTCCGCCTACCAGAATCTGACCTTCTGCACCGATATTCCAGAAACGCATTTTAAATGCCGGAGCCAGACCGATTGCAATACACAGAAGAACCATCGTATCACGAAGAGTAATCCATACACGGCGTTCAGAACCTAAAGCGCGTCCCAGATCGCTTTATATACATCCATGGGGTTCATTCTTACCAGTAAAAAAATCACGCCCGCGCACACGATCAGAGACAGAAGAAGGGCAATAAAACGAATCAGAAGCCGTTTCTGCCAGCTGATCTTTTCACGCTTGGCCATTTTTAAGAAAGGTTCTCTTTTCATGACTGCTCCCCTCCTTTTTCATGTTTTGTCATCAGAAGGCCAATTCCCTCTTTTGTAGCAGTTCTTCCATTTACAACTCCGCTTATTTTTCCGCCGCAGAGCACAGCGATCCTGTCGCTGAGAGCAAGAAGTACGTCCAGATCCTCGATAACGCAGATCACTGCTACTCCGTGCTTTTTCTGCTCATTTAAAAGTTTGTAAATGGTATGGGAAGAATTAATATCAATTCCCCTTGTAGGATATGCTACCATAAGAATCTTCGGATTCTGTGCGATTTCGCGTCCTACCAGTACTTTCTGTACATTTCCGCCTGACATCTGACGTACAGGCGCTGAAATACTTGGCGTCATGACTTCAAGCTGATCCTTGATCTCTGAGGCAAGCTGCCTTGGCCCTCTTCTGTCCAGAAGACCGCCTTTGCCATTGTGATAGCTTCGCAGCATCATATTATCTGTCATATCCATATCGCCTACCAGACCCATACCGATACGGTCCTCAGGCACAAAGGCAAGACTTACGCCAAGCTCCTGGATCTCCACAGAATTCATTTTTGCCAGATCTTTCACATTTCCGTCGCTGTCTGTAAACCGGATACTTCCGCTTTCAGTAGGCTGCAGTCCTGCAATAGCTTCCAGAAGTTCCTTCTGTCCGCTTCCGGAAATTCCGGCAATACCCAGGATTTCTCCACTGTTGACCGTAAGATCTACATCATCCAGTGTTTTGACGCCTTCTTTATCTTTGCAGGTCAGCCCCTTAATCTCCAGGCGTTTCTCCGGATTTACCGGATCCGGACGGTCGATATCCAGGTCCACCTTGGCGCCTACCATCATCTCTGACAGACTCTGAACACTTGCGCCGGAAGTCTCTACCGTATCTATGTAGCAGCCTTTTCTGAGGATCGCCACACGGTCAGAAAGAGCCAGAACCTCCTGAAGCTTATGAGTGATAATGATAATGGAGCATCCGTCGTCCCTCATATTTCTGAGAATATCAAACAGTCTGTCCGCCTCCTGAGGAGTCAGAACAGCAGTAGGCTCATCCAGGATCAGTATCCTGGCTCCCCTGTAAAGCATTTTGACAATTTCTACCGTCTGCTTCTGGGAAACAGACATTTCATAGATCTTCTGGGACAGATCCAGGTCAAATCCATATTTATTAACAAGAACCTGAATCTCCTCTGTGATCTTTTTCATATTCAGCATTGCTTTTCCCGGAAGACCGAGAACAATATTTTCTGCCGCTGTAAGAACATCCACCAGTTTAAAATGCTGGTGCACCATACCGATTCCCAAAGCATGAGAATCCTTTGGCGAGCGGATCGTAACTTCTTTTCCATCTACCAGAATATGTCCCTCATCCGGATAGTAAATTCCATAGATCATATTCATCAGCGTGGTTTTTCCGCTTCCGTTCTCTCCCAGGATCGCAAGGATCTCGGATTTTCTGAGAGTGAGATCCACATGGTCATTTGCCAGAACGGAACCGAAACGCTTGGTGATCTGTTTCAGTTCAAGAGCATAATTCTCTCCCACTTCTATTCCCTCCTTTGATGCATTGAACAGTAAATTTATACTATATACAGATTGCTCTGCTTTTTTATACAATCGAATCCTGCTGTTAAAAGTATTCCATCATATAAAAAAGCAGAGCTGCTGACAAGCAGCTCCGCCGTGTATCTGCCTTATTCCACGATAGAGGTGATTCCGTCGATCGCAAGATCGAATGCCGGAGCAGATCCGAATTCAGACTCATGGAAATATCCGTCAGATACGTACTCTGTTCCATCTTTCTCATATGTGGTAACTTCTTTGCCGTCAACTGTAAATGTAGAAGTATCAAATACATGAAGAGAACCGTCAATGATTGCATCCTCTACTTCTTTTACCTTTTCTTCTGTTCCTTCTGCTACAGTCTTCTCATTGAGTGGTGTCAGTCTGTCTGCGCCATCTGCGAAGCCCTTGCACCAGTCAACATCGATCTCTGTTCCGTCCAACATGCACTGCACTGCATAGGTGTAATATACGCCCCAGTTAATGGATGCAGATGTAAGAGCTGTGTTCGGAGCAACAGAAGTCATATCAATGTTATAGCCTACACATGGAACGCCTGCTGCCTCACATGCTGTAGGAGCGCCTGTTGTATCTGCGTGCTGACTGATCAGAACACATCCGTCAGAGATCAGAGCGTCTGCACACTCTTTTTCCAGGTCAAAGCTTGCCCAGCTGTTTGTATATTTTACTTCCATAGTAACTGCAGGGCATACGCTCTTTGCGCCAAGATAGAAAGAAGTATATCCGGAAATAACCTCTGCATACGGGAATGCGCCTACATATCCCATTTTTGCCTGATCTTCTGTGATCTCTCCGGCTTCGATCATCTCGTTCAGCTTAAGTCCGGCAACAACACCGGATACATAACGGGATTCATAAATGTTTGTAAAATAGTTGTGCATGTTTGCAAGTCCGCTTGCCTTTGCCTGAGTTCCTGTTGCATGGCAGAACTGAACCTCCGGATATTCTCCTGCAGCCTGCAGAACATAAGTCTCATGACCAAAGCTGTTTGCGAACACGATCTGGCATCCCTGGTCTGCCAGGTCTGCTGCTGCGTCATAAGCCGCCTCGTTTTCTCCGATCAGAGTTTTTTCGATCACCTGGTCTTCTTCCAGTCCCAGATTCTCAACCATCTCATCAATTCCTGCCATATGAGCAGCACTGTAACCTTCGTTTTCGTCACCAATGTAAATAATTCCCACTTTCAGGTCTTCTTTTGCAACACCGTCTCCCTCTGCATACACCGGCGCTGTCATGGAAACTGCCATAGCCGCTGCCAGACCTACTGCTAATGCTTTTTTCATCCTCTTTTCCTCCATTCTTACCCATAGGTATTCCTGCCTGCGCAGGAACACAGTGAATATGTTTTATGAAACATAAAGAGGCACAACACCGTCTGCGTTCCGCCTCTCTGCAAGTACTTTAATCATACCGAAAATGGCGTAAATTGTCAATACAATCAGAAAATTCAAACTGTTTTTTCGGCTAACTAAATTTTTTTAAGCTACTATTTTCTTTATTGTCCATCCGCTTGACTTCTTAGCGTTAAAGCGTTATACTTTAGAAGTTAAAAGCAGAGAAGTAAATCTTCTCTCTGTACAGTTAAACACAAATGGAATAAAAGGAGGATATATATTATGAAAAAAGAAATTTTTGCCTTAACACTTTCCGCTGTAATGGCTGCCGGTACCTGCAGCATACCTGTAATGGCTGCTGATGACACCTATAATGTGGGCATCTGTCAGCTGGTTCAGCATGAGGCTCTTGACGCTGCCACACAGGGCTTTAAAGACGCTCTCACAGAAGAATTCGGTGACAAGGTTACTTTTGACGAACAGAACGCACAGGGCGACTCCAATACCTGTTCTACTATTATCAATAATTTTGTTTCTAATGATGTGGATCTGATTCTGGCTAATGCAACTGCCGCTCTTCAGGCAGCAGCCGCAGGAACTGAAGATATTCCGGTACTGGGCACTGCTGTTACAGAATACGGCGTTGCTCTGGATCTTGATGATTTCGACGGTACGGTAGGAACAAACATTTCCGGCACTTCCGACCTTGCACCTCTTGATCAGCAGGCTGCTATGCTTAACGAGCTGTTCCCGGATGCAAAAAATGTAGGACTTCTCTACTGCTCTGCTGAACCCAACTCCCAGTATCAGGTGGACACTGTGAAGGAAGAACTTGAAAAGCTGGGATATACCTGTGAATATTATGCATTTTCTGATTCCAACGATCTTTCTTCCGTTGTCACCACAGCGGCTTCCGAAAGCGATGTGATCTATGTTCCCACAGACAACACAGCAGCTTCCAATGCTGAGATCATTAACAATATCTGCCTTCCGGAAAAGGTTCCGGTAATCGCAGGGGAAGAAGGTATCTGCAGCGGATGCGGCGTTGCCACACTTTCTATCAGCTACTATGATCTCGGTACTGCCACAGGAAAAATGGCTGTAAAAATTCTGAAGGGCGAAGAAGATGTTGCTGAAATGCCTGTGGAATACGCACCGAATTTCACCAAAAAATATAACCCGGAAATCTGCGAAGAGCTTGGACTGGAAATTCCGGATGACTACGAAGCCATCGCTGCTGAAGAATAAGCCAGGAGGTTTCCCATGGATATTATGAGTTTAATAAACGCCCTTCCCGGAGCCGCTGCCCAGGGACTGATCTGGGGCATTATGGCCATCGGCGTATATCTCACCTTCCGTATTCTGGATGTTGCCGATCTGACAGTTGACGGTACCATGTGTACCGGAGGCGCAGTGTGCATCATGATGCTGATGAGCGGCCAGAACATCTGGGTTTCCATGCTGGCTGCCACAGGAGCCGGAATGCTGGCCGGACTTGCCACTGGAATCTTCCATACAGTTATGGGGATTCCCGCAATCCTTGCCGGAATCCTGACTCAGCTTGGACTTTATTCCGTAAACCTCAAGATCATGGGAAAAGCCAATCAGGCAGTCAATTCCAGTAAGTATGATCTTCTGGTATCTCTGAGAAATATAAAGGACGTACCTTTTTATCAGAACACCATTCTGATCGTAGCTGTTTTTATTGTGATCCTGATAGCTGTTCTCTACTGGTTTTTCGGAACGGAAATCGGCTGCTCTCTCCGCGCCACAGGCTGTAATCCAAATATGTCCAGAGCTCAGGCATCAACACGGATTTCGCCAAGGTTCTGGGACTTATGATCTCCAATGGTCTTGTAGCTCTCTCCAGCGCATTTCTTGCCCAGTATCAGGGCTTTGCAGATGTGAATATGGGCCGCGGCGCTATTGTGATCGGTCTGGCAGCCGTCATCATCGGAGAGGCTGTTTTCGGAAAAATATTCCGCAACTTTGCGCTCCGTCTTTTCAGTGTGGCTCTTGGTTCCATTTTGTACTACCTGGTTCTTCAGGCAGTGATCTGGATGGGAATCGACACAGATCTTCTGAAGCTTCTGTCCGCACTTGTGGTTGCTGTTTTTCTTGCAGTTCCTTACTGGAAAGCAAAGTATTTTGCAAAACCAATGAAACGCGGAGGTAATACAAATGCTTGAGCTGAAAAATTTATATAAAACCTTCAACCCCGGCACCATAAATGAAAAACTGGCCCTTAACGGACTTTCCCTTACCTTAAAGGAGGGAGATTTCGTTACCGTGATCGGAGGCAACGGAGCCGGAAAATCCACCATGCTGAATGCAGTAGCCGGAACCTGGATGGTAGACGAAGGCCAGATCCTTATTGACGGCACTGATGTTACCAGGCTTTCCGAACATAAACGAGCCGCATATCTCGGCCGCGTTTTCCAGGATCCCATGACGGGAACCGCTGCAACCATGGGAATTGAAGAAAATCTGGCGCTGGCAAAGCGCCGGGGCAAAACACGTTTTCTCCGTCCGGGAATCACCCGAAAAGAACGGGATGAATACCGGGAGCTTCTGAAAGTTCTCGGTCTCGGTCTTGAATACAGACTTACCTCCAAGGTCGGTCTGCTGTCAGGAGGTCAGAGACAGGCTCTTACCCTTCTGATGGCAACTCTGAAAAAGCCAAAGCTTCTTCTTCTGGACGAGCACACTGCTGCTCTGGATCCCAAAACCGCAGCAAAGGTTCTGGAGATCACAGATATGATCGTCAACCGTGATCACCTGACCACAATGATGATCACCCACAATATGCAGGATGCCATCAATCACGGAAACCGACTGATCATGATGATGGAAGGAAAGATCATTCTGGATATTGAAGGAGAAGAAAAGAAAAAACTGACTGTAAGAAATCTTCTGGATCAGTTTGAAAAAGCAAGCGGTCAGGAATTTTCCAACGATTCCGCACTGTTAAGCTGACAAAAAAACGCCTGCATTTCAATTTGAAGTGCAGGCATTTTTTATCTCAATCCATGTTATCTTTTTATTTAATTCCTCTCATGGAAAGGCTGATACGTTTTTTCTTCATATCAACCCCCAGTACGCGGACGTCAACTACATCACCAACGCTGACAGCTTCCAGAGGATGCTTGATATACTTTTCACTGATCTCTGAAATATGCACAAGACCGTCCTGATGAACTCCGATATCTACAAAGGCTCCGAAGTCAATCACATTTCTTACGGTTCCCTTCAGGATCATTCCCTCTTTCAGATCTTTCAGATCAAGAACATCGGTACGAAGAACCGGTTTCGGCATCTCCTCACGGGGATCTCTTGCCGGTTTTTCCAGTTCTTTCACAATATCTCTCAGTGTGATCTCACCCACTCCAAGCTCTTCTGAAAGTTTTTTATAATCGCTGATCTTACGGGAAATTCCGCTGAGCTTTCCTCCGGCAATGTCCTCAGTAGTAAATCCCATTTTTTCCAGAAGCTTCTGAGCCGCCTCATAGCTTTCTGGATGTACGCTTGTAGAATCAAGAGGATTTTTGCCGCCTGTGATCCTGGTAAAGCCGGCGCACTGTTCAAATGCTTTCGGTCCGAGCTTCGCCACCTTCAAAAGCTCCCGTCTGCTGTTAAAACGACCGTTTTCTTCTCTGTATGCCACGATATTTTTTGCAATGGCCTTACTGATTCCGGAAATATACTCCAGAAGGGAGGCGGAAGCCGTGTTCAGATCCACGCCCACTTTATTTACACAGTCCTCTACCACTCCGCCAAGAGCTTCTCCCAGCTTCTTCTGGTTCATATCATGCTGATACTGTCCCACGCCAATGGATTTCGGATCGATCTTCACAAGCTCTGCAAGAGGATCCTGAAGCCTTCTTGCAATAGAAGCCGCGCTTCTCTGCCCTACATCAAAATTAGGAAATTCCTCTGTGGCAAGCTTACTTGCAGAATATACAGAAGCTCCTGCCTCGTTGGTGATCACATAGGAAACCTGCTCCGGGATCTCCTTCAGAAGCTCCACAATGATCTGTTCTGACTCTCTGGATGCTGTTCCGTTGCCCAGAGAGATAAGAGAAATATTATATTTTCTGATCAGCTTTGTCAGTGTGTCCTTTGCTGCACGGATCTTGGCCTCAGAAGTAGGAGCTGTAGGATAGATCACTGTTGTATCCAGGACCTTTCCCGTAGCGTCCACTACTGCCAGCTTACATCCGGTACGGAAGGCAGGATCCCATCCCAGAACCACCTTGCCCATGATCGGCGGCTGCATAAGAAGCTGCTCCAGATTTTTTCCAAATACATGAATGGCTCCGTCTTCTGCTTTTTCTGTAAGCTCACTTCTGATCTCACGTTCAATGGCCGGAGCGATCAGACGCTTGTAGCTGTCCTCCACAACCTCTTTCAGAACAGGAGTCGTCTTGGGATTGTCCTTTTTGATCACCTGACGGGTAATCCATCCCAGGATCTCTTCCTCAGGCGCATTGATCTTTACGGTAAGGATCTTTTCTTTTTCTCCACGGTTCAGCGCAAGAACTCTGTGACCTGCAAGCTTTTTCACCGGCTCCTCAAACTCATAGTACATCTCGTATACAGAGCTTTCCTCAGGCTTTCTGGCAGAAGAAACAACGGTTCCCTTCTGTGCGGTCAGCTTACGGATATAGATTCTGTAATCTGCCTCATCAGAAATATGCTCTGCCAGAATATCTTTTGCTCCGTCAAGGGCAGCCTTTACATCTGCAACGCCTTTTTCTTCGGATACAAAAGCTTCAGCCTCTTTTTCAGGCGCTTTATCTGTCATCTGAAGCATCAAGATATTTGCCAGCGGCTCCAGTCCTTTTTCTCTTGCAATAATAGCCCGGGTACGCCGTTTCGGCCTGTACGGACGGTACAGGTCTTCTACAACCACAAGTGTCCGGGCTTCAAGAATCTGTTTTTTCAGCTCCGGCGTCAGTTTTCCCTGCTCCTCAATACTTCCGATCACCTGATTTTTCTTATCTTCCAGGTTTCTCAGATACAGAAGTCTCTCATGAAGAGAACGAAGCTGCTCGTCATTTAAGGAACCTGTTGCTTCCTTACGGTAACGGGAAATAAACGGAATGGTGCAGCCTCATCGATCAGCTTCACCGCAGCTTCCACCTGCCACTTTTCTACACTCAGCTCCTTTGTAATTATCTGAATAATATCCATATTTTCCTCCAGTTGTTTTGTTCGCATCTATTTCTCACGAAAATATTTTTATCAGAATCTACGCCTCTGAATTATAATCATCTCCTGTGCGCTGTTCCTGTAACTCTTTATCTGCAGCAGTATCTTCCAGTTCTTTCGGAATCCAGTCTGCCACCTCATGCATATGTTTTTTATGAGTTTCTTTCAGCTCTCCGGTCACATCCATATAGAATATAGTATTTGTGGCGTATATATATGGCATTACCCACAATAAGCCCACATACAGAAACAGTATGGAAAGAAACATCAGAGGAATAAAGCTGATCTGCAGCACAAGATACTGCATCATATGTCCCTTCATCAGAGACGCGCTTTTTTTCAGAGCCTCTCTCCCCTTCATCTGCGGATTATCTGCAAGGATATAAAATGCCATGGCAAAGGGAAGTTTAATCACAACTCCCAGAACTGTTGCTGCCAGCGCACTGTACATAATCGGCTGACTCCATTCCAGCACTGCTTCCATTGTCTCTGCTGCCGGAGCAGTCATGTTTACCATATAATAAAAGGGAATCATAAGAACCGTATCGATCAGCGCCATGATCAGGGCAGCCGACAATACTCCGTCTGATCCTTTTTTAAACATATAGATCAGATTTCCGAATCTGTACTCCCGTCCACGGGCCATGTTCAGAAGCATAAAATTATATCCTGTACTGATCACCATGGAAAGCAGAGAAACAATAAACAGAAAAGCTTCTCCCAGAAGCCATGCCAGAAAGGAATCTCCGGGAAAAAGTTTAATTGCAGCCATTGTTCCTATTGTATTTAATGCCGGTGCCGCCATCATTGCCAGAATGGCAATTCCCCATTTTCCACTTAAAAACTGCTTTGCACAGGCTTTCCAGTAACGTCTGTTTCCAATCATTTTCAACCCTCTCTTTCTTCTGCTATTTAGATACTTTAGCACGAATTAATAAAAGTGTCGATATTTTTTTACGATTTGCGAAAGTTTTGTCCCGGTCCCATGAAAGCTGCAGTTCTTCTTCACCACAGGAAAACCGCTTATCCGATCAGATCAGATAAGCGGCCAGATATACTATTCTTCGTCCATTTCGTGATGAACCGTAATACTTGCAACCTTTGTGGTACTTTCCTCCTCGTTAAACCAGAACTGTACCGAATGTTCCAGTTTCGAATCCTTATCAGGATAAATGGTAAGATAGTTGTCTTCGTCTTCGTAAAGGTATCCTCTCTCTCCGGCCTTTGCAATCAGTTCACTCTTATCAGCGCCAAGAGTAATATTCTCTGAAAGCTTCAGCGCAAGAACCTCCGGGTCATAGGAGCCAAAATCAAGTTCTGTCACAAAGCAGTTTTCAACAGAGGTTGCATTTTCTGTCAGATTATAAACGGAAAAACTCACGGTCTGGTTATCTTTCATCATATCAATAAATTCCAGGCCGACTCCCTCTACAAAGGCATCCTCTGCCACATCCTTCATTTCCCAGCCGTTATCCAGAAAGGCGGAAACGGGAGCCGGAAGCCGATAAAGATTTCCCATGAACTCTACTTCCGGATCCATAAAATCACTTCCCAGAGCTGCCGGAGTCTGATAATTTGTCACAATCTCCGGTACTTCTGTACTGACACTGCCTTTATCGAACCTTCCGGTTCTTTAAAGTTCCTGATATCAGCCTGAAGAAGTGTATTGGTTTCTTTATAAACATAAAGCTCCACACGTTCATAGGTATCCTTCTGGTAAGTCATTTTTGTATAGAGATCTGAATCATAGGTATCGCTTGGTTCTCCATATGCTGCTTTAATATCGTCCACATTGGAAACTCCCATGGAAATACCGCCCGGAAGCTTCACCGGATTGGCAGTCAGATCAATGTCACCCCAGCTCATGTCAAACTTGATGCCGGCTACCAGGCAGTCGGAAACAGCCGCCTCATTAATGCCGAAATTCATCATATCTGCATAAACGCTTGCTTCACCGTTGTTAAATGTCACCATTGTATATGATCCTGGGGGAACCATGGTATCCGGACTGTCATTTTTACTGAGCGTCCATCCAAGAACTGTAAAATCTTCATATTTCACAGGAAGCTGTATGAGATTACCTGCATATTCTGCCTGAAAACTGTAAACATCTGTACCAAGCGCTGTCTGAACCGCTGCTGTTTCCTCTGACGGAGCAGCCTCCCCGCCTGATGTTTCTTCCGCAGCCGCTTCTGTTGTCTGTTCTGCCGCCCAAGCCATTGAGGGAACACCGGCAGTCATGCATCCGGCAAGCAGAAATGCTAGATACTTTTTCTTCATAGATTGATCCTCCATTGGTCATTTTCCCCATTATATCTGAATCCAGAAGTTTTTTCCAGTATTTTTTCACAATTTTATCTGTGTTTCATGTATGTTTTTGTCCTTTATATCAAAATATACTGTAACAGGATCGGAAGATTTTTCTTCTATGCAGATTAGACAGTTCCTGCTCTTTCAGTCTGCCAGATTAAAGGCATCGTGTACTGCATTCATTGCCCGGATGCCGTCTTTTTCATTAATGAGAACGGTCACACGAATCTCTGAAGTGGAGATCATGTTAATATTTACCCCTTCATTATACAGGCTTTCAAACATTTTTGCCGCCACGCCCGGATTGCTCATCATACCGGCTCCTACGATGGAAAGCTTTGCAACATTTCTCTCTGAATGGATTTCTTTATATCCCAGTCTTGCCTGGTGTTCTTCCAGAGTTGCCACAGCCTCATCCAGATCCTTTCCGTCCACTGTAAAGGAAATGTCCTTTGTTCCTGCACGTCCAATGGACTGCAGAATCACATCAACGTTAATATTTTTCTTTGCAAGAACATCAAAAAGCTTAAACGCCACGCCCGGCACATCTTTCAGACCAATTACTGCAATTCTCACTGCCTCTGTATCAAGGGCAACTCCACTGATCAGCATTCTCTCCACTGTTACTTCCTCCTTTACAACAGTTCCTTCACTTGTATTCAGACTTGAACGTACCACAAGAGGTACACCGTATTTTTTAGCCATTTCCACAGAACGGTTGTGAAGCACTCCCGCTCCCAGTGTTGCCAGATCAAGCATTTCATCATAGGTGATTTCTTTCAGCTTTCTTGCTGACGGCACTTTACGGGGATCAGCTGTATAAACTCCGTCCACGTCTGTATATATCTCACAGGCATCTGCATGCAGAGCTGCCGCAAGGGCAACTGCCGTGGTATCAGAGCCTCCTCTTCCCAGAGTTGTATAATCATCATATTTATCAATCCCCTGGAATCCGGTTACCACAACGATCTTACGGCTGTCCAGCTCTCTTCTGATACGCTCTGTATCAATTCGTTTCAGTCTGGCATTGCCATATACGCTTGTGGTATGCATAGCTACCTGAAAAGCATTCAGGGATACCGCCGGAACGCCCAGGCTGTCCATTGCCATGCTCATAAGAGCTACAGACATCTGTTCTCCGATAGTAAAAAGCATATCCATTTCTCTCTTTGGCGGCTTTTCACTGATATCCTGCGCCATGGTGATCAGCTCATCTGTGTACTTTCCCATTGCAGAAAGCACCACTACTACATCATTTCCATTTTTATAATCCTCGATACACCTGCGGGCAACATTAAAAATACGCTCTTTATTTGCCACCGAGGTGCCTCCGAATTTTTTTACAATTAACATAATTTTCCTCCGAAAAGATATTTCATCATATCCCAGCCGTGTTCTACTTTGATTCCGCTTTCCAGTGCTTCCTTTTCATTATAATGCCAGTTGTGGCTCCGGGGAGCTGTGCTGTCATAAAGAAGATACGGTACCGGCTCTGCCACATGTGTCCGCACCTTCACAGGCGTAGGATGATCCGGAAGGATCAGCATCCGGTAATCCTCTCCCGATGCGTCCAGTCCCTCTTTCACCAGGCGTATCAGCCTCTGATCAAGATATTCTATGGATTGGATCTTGCGTTCAACGCTTCCCTGATGCCCCATTTCATCCGGCGCTTCCACATGAATATACGCAAAATCGTAACCTTCCTCTGTCAGAGCCTTTACCGCAGCCCGGGCTTTCCCTTCATAGTTGGTATGAAGCCCGCCGTTTGCTCCTTCCACGATCCTGCAGTCCATTTCTGCTCCCGCTGCAATTCCCTTCAGAAGATCCACAGCAGAGATCATCACTCCCTTTTTGTGATAGATCTTCTCAAAGGATGTAAGGATGGGCTTTGTGCCTGCGCCCCAGAACCAGAAGCTGTTTGCCGGGTTCAGTCCCTGCTCTTTCCGTTTCCGGTTCAGCGGATGAGCCTTCAGGATCTCATAGCTTTTTTTCTGCATGGACAAAAGCATTTCATCCTCCGGCAGATAATTTCCGACCCTCTGTGTCAGCACATCATGAGGCGGTGTAAGCTCCAGATTTTTTCCATTTTCCCACACAAGACAGTGACGATAGCTGGTTCCCACATAAAAACTGCAGTTTTCATTTTTCAGCTCCTGGCACACATCTCTGAGAAGAATTGCCGCGTCCTCTGTACTGATCTCTCCGGAGCTGTGATCCAGAATTCTCTGTTCCTCATAAGGAACATCCTCCTCTGTCAAAGTCACAAGATTGCAGCGATAAACCACATCGCTTTCCTTCATATCCACTCCGATGCTCAGAGCCTCCAGAGGAGATCTCCCTGTGTAATATTTCCTGGGATCATAGCCCATCACCGAGAGATTTGCCGTATCACTTCCCGGCGCCATTCCTTCAGGTATGGTGGAAACAGTTCCGATTTCGGACATTCCCGCCAGTTCATCCATATATGGGGTAACGGCGCAGGAAAGGGGTGTTCCGCCATTCAGACTTTCCATTGGCCAGTCCGCCATTCCGTCTCCCAAAACCACAACATATTTCATAATTACCTCCTCGCTGCCTGTTATTTCCAGACATTCAGGTACACTTCTGAGTACTGTCTCCCGGCTGCCCGTTGTCTCAGGTGCACTTCAGCTCAGTCTTTTACACGAATCATGGAAACCACTTTTCCATTCAGACGGGCTGCTTTTTCTTTATATTCAGCCTGCTTCATCACAGAAGTCACAAATGCAAACTCTCCCGGAAGCTTTTTCAGATTAACGATCTCGACCTTTCCGAATACTTCCTCCACCTGCTCTACAGTAGCTCCTTTTACCCGTACAAAAAATCTTCCCGCAACCTGATCCAGCTCCATCAGATGAAGCGGTCTGCTGGTCCAGTTTGTCATAATATTTCTGTGAAGATGTTTTGCCTCGTCCACAACGTCAGCCACAACAGCGCTTGCTGTTGGCAGCTTGCCTGCGCCGCTTCCATAAAACATGGCATCGCCAAGAACATTTCCATGTACAAACACACTGTTGAATACTCCGTTGACGCTGTACAGCGGACTGTTTTTGCCCAGAAGGAACGGAGCTACCATCGCATAAAAAGAATCATTTCCTACCTTACGGCTGGTTGCCAGAAGCTTGACTGTCATTCCCAGCTCTGCCGCATACTCCATATCTTCCGGTGTAACCTTTGTAATGCCCTCCGTATAAATTTCTTCATAATTAAGGAATTTTCCATAGGCAAGTGAGGAAAGAATGGCAATTTTACGGCATGCATCATAGCCTTCCACATCCGCTGTGGGATCCGCCTCTGCATATCCCTTTTCCTGAGCCTCTTTGAGAACCGCATCAAACTCAGAGCCTTCTGTGCTCATTTTATAAAGCATATAGTTTGTTGTTCCATTGAGGATTCCGGTGATCTCATCGATCTCATCTGCTGTAAGAGAGGAATTCAGAGCACGTATAATGGGAATACCGCCTCCGCAGCTTGCCTCAAACAGGAAATTAATATCTTTTTGACGGGCAATTTCCATAAGCTCCGGACCGTGCTTTGCAACAAGAGCCTTGTTAGAGGTACATACACTCTTCCCGGCCTCCAGCGCACGCTTCACAAAGGTATATGCAGGTTCAATGCCTCCCATAACCTCAACAACGATATCTACCTCCGGATCATTGGCAATGATCTCATAATCATGAACCAGAATCTCCTGAACAGGATCTCCCGGGAAGTCTCTGAGGTCCAGTACATATTTAATATTGATCTCTGCGCCGGCCCTTTTATTAATGCTCTTATGGTTTGTGTTGATAACCTCAACGACACCGCTGCCTACTGTGCCGTATCCTAATACTGCTATATTTACCATATCTTCCTCCCATATAAGTTTCTTCCGGCTGTTTTCTGCTTTTACGCTGCTTCGCAACAGCCTTTTCTGTTCGATGGTCCGGCTATTCTCCTCCCTGAAGCTTCAGATAATGAATACCTTCAGTTCTCTCAATATCCTCCACCATAGCCTCTGCATCTCCCCTTCCCGGAAGGATATCCACACTTAAAGTCAGCGTGGCCACTCCGTTAATGGGAATACTCTGGTGAATGGTAAGAATATTTCCGTGAAACTTTGCTATAGTCTGAAGAACTGCGGACAAAAGTCCGGGCTCGTCGTCCATCTGTATAATAAAGGTAATTGTTTTTCCCCTTGCCTGTTCATGAAAAGGAAAAATATCATCCTTATATTTATAAAAAGAACTGCGGCTGATCCCTGTCTGCTCTGCCGCCTCCTGAACCGTACTGACCTTTTCCGAATCAAGGAGGCGCTTTGCCTGTACTACCTTCAAAAGTACTTCAGGAACCGCCCTTTCTTTTACTACATAATATTTATTTTTTTCTGTTGTTTTTTCCATGTCCTTTCTCCTGTATGTGATAAAAAGATATCCCCCGAAGGGATGTCCGTTTCAAAAAGACACCTGTTTTCCTACGAGGGATATGTTATCACACCTGAGTACAGTCTGCAAGTATTTTTTGCAGGGCACTCATAAAGAGAGGAGCATAAGCTACTGTGAACGTTACTATATTACTCCGCTTTCTTTGACAGAGCGATCCATTTCAGATATGCATTGATAAACAGATCAATGCCTCCGTCCATCACTGCATCCACGTTTCCGGTTTCTTCGTTTGTACGGTGATCCTTCACCATAGTATATGGCTGCATAACATAGGAACGGATCTGATTACCCCAGCCAATCTCCGTTACCTCTCCCCGGATACCGGAAAGCTTTTCCTCCGCCTCCTGCTGCTTCAGAAGATAGAGTTTTGCTTTCAGCATCTGCATCGCTTTATCCTTGTTCATATGCTGAGAACGCTCATTCTGACACTGTACCACGATTCCTGTAGGAAAATGTGTGATACGGATGGCAGAAGAGGTCTTATTGATATGCTGTCCGCCGGCGCCGCTGCTTCGGTAGGTATCAATACGGATATCTTCATCATTGATCTCCACATCCAGGTCTTTTTTGATATCCGGCATAACGTCACAGGATACAAAAGAAGTCTGACGCTTACCTGCTGCATTAAACGGAGAGATCCGCACAAGACGGTGTACGCCTTTCTCGGATTTCAGATAGCCATAGGCATTCTCTCCGTTTACCTGGAAAGTAACAGATTTTACACCTGCCTCATCGCCGTCAAGATAATCAAGCACCTCCATAGTAAAACCTTTGCGGTCCACCCAGCGGCTGTACATACGGTACAGCATTCCGCACCAGTCGCAGGCCTCCGTTCCTCCTGCTCCGGCATTCAGCTTGATAATGGCGTTTTCACTGTCATACTCTCCTGAGAGAAGTGTTTTTACTCTGATGTTATCAAAATCAGTACGAAACTCGTCCAGCATCTCCTGAATTTCAGGGATCAGATCCGGATCGTTTTCTTCGTACCCCATCTCGATCATGGTTTCCATATCATCCATCTGCGTCACCAGATTATGATAGGTTTCCATGTCGTCCTCATGCTTTTTAATTCTTTCATTTTTTTCTGAGATGTTTCTGCATCATCCCAGAAATCCGGCGCTTCCATCTCGCGCTCTAATTCTTCAACCCGCTTTTCTTTATTAGCCAGGTCAAAGTGAATCCCTCACTTCCACTAATGGTTCTGTGTATGTTGCAAGAATACTCTTGAACTGATCTAACTCAACCACAGCTTCACCTTCTTTCTTTATATTTATCAAGACAGTGCCGGTTCCGAAAAACCGGTACGTATCAAGTGTTCCTAGCATACCATATCCTGCCCCAAACTTCAAGAGAAGCCGGAAATGACAGTCTTTATATTTCCTGCCTGCAGACCTTAATTCCGCAGGGACCGGCGGAATGTTCCTGTTGCTGCGATCTGCAGATCAATGGTCTACAGATCAATGGTTTCCAGATCCTCCGGAACAAAAATATTTCCCCGGAAGTATTTTTTTCCTTCAGAAGTGTACAGTTCCTTTCTTCTGGAAATATTTTTATCCTCTGTGTGGTACAGAATAAGATTTTTCACCCTCAGACTTTCTGCCAGCTCACAGGCATCTTTCGCCGTGGAGTGATGCTTTTCATAAGGATGAAACTCCTCTGCCTGGTCATAAAGACAAAAAGCCTCATGAAGGAGCCATTTGCTGTTTTCTGCATAGTTTCTTTCACACTCATTGTAGGGCTCGTCCCCACAGCAGGTAAGCTTTTCTCCATCTCCCATATCCATGCAGAATCCGTACTGCTTCGCTTTGGTGGAGCCAATATCAAAAAAAGTCACCTTTTTCCCTATAAGAGTGCGCTCTTCCCCGTCTCCGACCACTTCCATATGCAGCCTGTTCCCTATAAAACACGTCTCTTTTCCGGAAAGAAGCCTGTCTGCCATTTCTTTCAGAATCGCTATTACCTCGTCATGTCCGTAGATCCATGCCTCACCCTGATACTGCCCCTGGCGCATATACTGACAGATCATGCGGATCATCCACACAATTCCCATAAGATGATCCACATGCTTATGGGTTACGAAAATCTCTCTCATATCCATCCAGTCAAATCCGGCATGCTTCAGCTGAGCCAGCAGAGTATTTCCTCCGCCGCCATCCACAAGCAGATGTTTTTTTCCATTCTGAACAACAAAACAGGTATTGTAACACTCTGTCACAAGTGCGTTGCCTGTACCAAGCATTGTAAGCTTCATGAGCTCTCCTCCGTTTCTCTGTAATCTTCCCATATACCGGATGATAATTATGTATATTTTAACATGGACCCTGAAAATCTTCAACGAAAAACGCCGGTTTCTGCTCTGAAGAAACCGGCGCTCTGCAGCACTTGTTTTTTATTGTTTTGTCTTATCGTTTTACCCTGGCTCCTGCGCCGCCCATAACTGCTTCCACTTCTTTTTTATTTACCATAGTGGTATCGCCCGGTGTTGTCATTGCCAGGGCTCCGTGAGCAGCACCGTAATTCACCGCAGTTTCTGCATTTCCTGTAGTCATAAGACCGTAGATCAGTCCGGAAGCAAAGGAATCACCGCCGCCTACACGGTCCATGATCTCCAGTCCCTTATATTCTCTGGACTGATAAATCTGTCCGTCTGCCCAGCAGATGGCGCTCCAGTCGTTGACGGTAGCTGTTTTTACCTCACGAAGTGTAGTTGCCACTGCCTTGAAGTTTGGATAAATTTCTGCCGCATGATTGATCATCTTACGGTAACCGTCCAGATTCAGTTCTTTCAGCTCCGCGTCATTGCCCTCTACCTCAAGTCCGAGACATGCGGTAAAGTCCTCCTCGTTACCGATCATTACGTCCACATATTTTGCAATTTCACGGTTGACCTCCCTGGTTTTTTCCAGACCGCCGATGGCGCTCCACATAGAAGGACGGTAATTCAGATCATAAGAAACAATGGTGCCGTATTTTTTTGCAGTCTTGATAGCTGCCAGAACAGTTTCACAGGACTGTTCAGACAGCGCTGCGTAAATACCACCTGTATGAAGCCAGCGTACGCCCAGCTCACCGAAAATATACTCAAAATCAAAATCCTCAGGTGTTGCCTTGGAAATAGCTGTGTTGGCACGGTCAGAGCAGCCGATGGCTCCACGGATACCAAAGCCTCTTTCTGTAAAGTTCAGACCGTTGCGGCAGGTTCTTCCGATCCCGTCCGTCTCCATCCATTTAATAAGTGAGGTATCCACACCGCCCTGCAGGATAAAATCTTCCATAAGCATTCCCACTTCGTTGTCTGCAAATGCTGTGATCACTGCTGTTTTGAGACCGAAGCAGCGGCGCAGGCCACGGACAACATTATACTCTCCGCCGCCTTCCCATGCGCGGAAGCTTCTTGCTGTGCGAATTCTTCCCTCGCCCGGATCCAGTCTCAGCATAACCTCTCCCAGAGATACTGCGTCAAATGTACATTCTTCTTTTGGTCTTAAATTCAGGTTCATCTTCTCTTCCTCCATTATGATCTGCGTGCCGCTGCAGCAAGTTCTGTTGCTTCTCTTGTCATTTCTGTGATTTTGTCAAATTCTTTATTTTTAATCATATCGCCTTTTACCATCCAACTTCCGCCACAGCAGAGAATTTTGGAAAAACCAAGATACTCCTTCAGATTCTTTGTATTTATCCCGCCGGTAGGCATGAACTTCAGCATGGTATAGGCGCTGCCATAGCTTTCAGCATAGCAAGTCCTCCGGCCTGCTCTGCCGGGAAGAATTTTACCACCTTCAGCCCACGTTTTACTGCCTGCGCCACCTCGGAAGGAGAAACGCATCCGGGAAAAACAGGAATATTTTTTTCCATACAGTAATCTACAATCTCCGGATCAAAGCCTGGGCTTACAATAAATTTTGCGCCTGCTGCCACTGCCCGGTCCACCTGCTCTGTGGTCAGAACAGTTCCTGCGCCAACCAGCATTTCCGGATATTTTTCGCTCATAATACGAATAGACTCTTCTGCCGCCTCTGTGCGGAAGGTCACCTCTGCACAGGGAAGACCGCCTTTTACCAGAGCTTCTGCCAGAGGAGCCGCATCCTCTGCATCATCCAGAACTACTACGGGAACTACTGCATAATCATAAAACTGCTCTTCAAGTGTTTTCATTATTATCCATTCCTTTCTGTTATCTTTTTATATCAAAGCTCATATCCATCAGACTTCGGATAGTATCTGCATCATCGGTAATATTTCCATCTCCGTGAATGGTATGTTTGATGGCGCTGCTGGCAACCGCAAAGTTTACCATATCCGTTGGCTCATAATCTTTCATCATGGCATAGATCAGACCACTGGCAAAAGCGTCGCCTCCACCTACACGATCCAGGATCTGAAAGGTAAACATCCGGCTCTCATAAGTGCGTCCCTGATACCACATATAGGCCTTTAAGCTGTTTTCGCTTCCATTATGGGCATAACGCACATGTCGGGCAATACATTTCAGGTTGGGATATCTGCGGACAAATTCCTCAAACACTCTCTCCTGCTGTTCAAAATCCGGCTGCATGGGCAAACCGTCTTTCACATCTCCCAGACTGTGATCCTTTTCATCTTTCCAGAGATGATAGGGTTCAATTCCCAGAAGCACATCCACATAGGGCAGACACCGGGTACAGAAATCCCTGGCCTCCTCCCAGGTCCACAGGGTACTGCGGAAATTTCCGTCAAAGCTGACTGTCAGCCCTTTTTTACGGGCAATTTTCAGACAGGTAAGGATCATTTCACGACAGCCTTCGCCAAGAGCCGGAGTAATCCCGCTTAAATGCAGCCATGTATACCCTTCCAGAAGTCTTTCAAAATCATAATGACTGAAATCATATTCTGTAATGGCACTGTGCTTTCTGTCGTAGGTAACCTTGCTTGCCCGGATCCCGTACCCGGTTTCCAGGTAATAGCAGCCCATACGGTGAGTGGGCGTCTCCTCAGGTGTACTAAAGATCACCGGAGCACAGTGCACATCATTGCTTCTCAGCATCCGGACAGCGCTTTTTCCCAGGCTGTTATTGGGAACAACGGTAAAAAAAGTGCTGTCTATGCCAAGGTTCGCAAGCGCCAGCGCAATGTTTGCTTCACTTCCGCCGTAGCTTGCCTCAAAACTGGAGGCCATTCGGATTTTTTCATGGTTGGGAGGGGTCAGGCGAAGCATGATCTCTCCTATGGTAATGAATATGTTGCGTATTTTGACCAGAATTTTTTACTTCCATAATTGCCTCCTGTAAAAATCTATTCCAG
>ENA-OPYY01000176-OPYY01000176.1-human-gut-metagenome-genome-assembly--contig:-NODE-176-length-26767-cov-1.530931_pt1 | contig 26767 bp, 25 predicted proteins | sample MGYA00242472_ERZ504481 | MGnify/ENA primary metagenome ERZ504481 (study PRJEB26092, sample SAMD00036265) | human gut metagenome | host: Homo sapiens | study: EMG produced TPA metagenomics assembly of...
CGTTTTTCCCGAAGGAATTTACGCTGGAGTAACTATTATCAGACTGTTTACGGATACAATCGATTTTAAACTTTCCGAAAATGTTCATGAATACGCTGATTATCGCGGTGTTCTCCTGTATTCTTGCAACGTTTTATACACTGGCAGTTTCCTATTGTCTGTCCAGACTGAAATTTAAACTTAGAAAGCCGTATATGAATATGGCGATGATCCTTGGATTGTTCCCGGGATTTATGTCGATGATCGCGGTATATTTTATCCTGAAAGCGATCGGTCTGACGGAAGGAAGTCTGATCCGTGTGGCATTGATCTTATGCTATTCCGGAGGCGCGGGACTTGGTTTCCAGATTGCAAAGGGATTTTTCGACACGATTCCGTATGCGGTAGATGAGGCGGAAATCTTAGACGGATGTACGAGATGGCAGGTATTTCAGAAGATCACATTGCCACTTAGCAAACCAATCATTGTATATACGGTGCTCACTGCATTCATGGCGCCGTGGCTGGACTTTATCTTTGCAAAGGTAATCTGCCGTGCTAATTCTGACCAGTACACGGTTGCGCTGGGGCTTTGGAAGATGCTTGAGAAGGAGTATATTGACAGCTGGTACACAAGCTTTGCGGCAGGGGCTGTATTGATCTCCATTCCGATCGCGATCTTGTTTTTGATCATGCAGCGGTACTATGTGGATGGCGTATCCGGTGCAGTGAAGGGATAGCGGACGATTTAGAAAAGTAATGAAGAGGGTTTTAGTATGAAGAGAAGACAGGAATTAAAAAGGCTTTATCAGACTTCAGAATTTGACAGAAAATATCATTATGAGAAAAGAGATTTGGGTGCGTTATGCACGGAGGAAGGGACTTCCTTCCTCCTGTGGAGCCCTCTTGCGAAGGAAGTGAGACTACAGCTCTATCACGATGGAGAGCAGGGAGAATGTTTTGAGGAGATTGCCATGCAGAAAGAAGCACAGGGAGTCTGGGCGTACCGGACGAAGAAATCTTGGCATGGCATTTATTATACTTATAAAATTGTGCATGAGGAAGAGACCGTCACGACGGGAGATCCTTATGCGAGGGCATGTGGCGTCAATGGAATCCGCAGTATGGTCGTAGATTTAAAGCAGACGGATCCGTATGGATGGGAAGTGGATCAAAGACCGGAGGCAGGGAGCGAAAATATTATCTACGAACTGCATGTGAAGGAATTTTCTTGGGATAGATCCGGAGGATTTTCTGAGGAAAATCGGGGAAAATACAAGGCATTTACAGAGGAACATACAACATTGTACGGGGATGGCATCCATCCGACCGGGATGGACTATCTGAAAGAGCTGGGTGTGACACATATTCAGATCATGCCGGCATATGATTATGGCTCAGTGGATGAAGCGAAAGAAGAAGGATTTAACTGGGGATATGATCCGGAAAATTATAATGTTCCGGAAGGTTCTTATGCCACGGATGCCGTACATGGGGAAGTGCGTATCCGGGAGTTTAAGGAGATGGTACAGTCGCTTCACAGAAACGGATTCCGGGTGATCATGGATGTTGTTTACAACCATATGTATTCATTGGACAACAATCTGAACAAAGCAGTTCCGTGGTATTATTTTCGTACGGAGGAAGATGGGACGATATCCAACGGGTCTGCCTGCGGAAATGATGTGGCAAGCGAACGATCGATGTGTGCGGAATACATTCTCAATTCCGTTCTGTACTGGGCAGAGGAATATCATATAGACGGATTCCGGTTCGATCTGATGGGACTTTTAGATGTAGACTTGATGAATCGTATCCGGCGAGCGCTGGATGAGAGGTACGGAGAAGGTGAGCTTCTTCTGTTCGGAGAACCGTGGGCTGCAGAGCAGACCGCGATGGAAGGAGATGCGGTACCTGCGTTAAAAGAGAATATCGGCAGGCTGGACCGCGGAGTTGGAATGTTCTGTGATGACACAAGAGATGCGATCAAAGGGCATGTGTTTGAAGCGAAGATTCCGGGATTTGTAAACGGAGCGGAAGATCTGGAACAGGATATTTTAGAGAGTGTCCGTGCATGGTGTAAAGGAGAAAGCGAAAATAAAAAAGCAAAGGCGAAAGCACCGTCTCAGGTGATTACTTATGTTTCTGCCCACGATAACTGGACGTTGTGGGATAAGCTCGGTAAGACGATTTTAGATGAGGAGGAACGTCTGCGGGTAAATAAGATGGCAGCGGCGATCTATATGACCTGCCAGGGAAATCTGTTTTTCCTCTCCGGGGAAGAATTTGCTCGGACGAAAGATGGACTGGAGAACACTTACAATGCGCCAATCGAACTGAACCGGCTTGACTGGCAGCGGGCATATGCATACAGTGATCTGAGAAGGTATTATCAGGGACTGATCGCACTGCGGAAACAGCTTCCGGGACTTTGTGACAAATCCGGGCGGGCAGGGGATAGAATTTACGACGAGTGGACAAAACCTGGAGTTGTCGGATTTTTTGTGGATAACTGCGAAGGAGAAGGCAGCACAACGTGGAAAAGTGTGACCGGGTGGAAGCGGTTGTGCATCATTTACAACAGTACAGATGCGATTGTGGAAAAAGATCTGCCGGACGGTACATGGGAAGTATTGCTCGACGGGGAAAGCAGTTTTTGCTGGAAGGAAGAAATCTGCGCAGAGAAGGCTGTCGCAGCGCCGCACAGTGTGGCAGTGTTCGGAGAGAAGGAGTAAAACAATGAGATGGATCTATGGAAAACAAGATTTTAATACGATTGCGAGAGGGCAGGAAAACTGTTATCTTCTGACAAATGGACTGGGAGGATTTTCTTCGATGACGATGACAGGTTCTGCTGCGAGAAACGACCATGCAGTTCTGATGGCATGTGTGCAGGCGCCAAACCACCGGTACAACGTGGTACACCGACTTGCGGAGACACTTCGGATTGGGGAGGAACTGTTTCCATTATCCACACAGGAGTTTGCCGATGGACCGAGTGAGGAAGGGTATCGCTATCTCTCTGCTTTCATATATGAAGGGACACCGCTTTGGAAATTTCAGATTGCAGGCGTGGAGGTTCACAAGGAGATCGGGATGAAGCACGGGGAAAATACCGTTGCGATCCGATATCGGATTCAAAACAGAAAAAAATGCCCGGTGACATTGGAGGTAACACCGTTTTTCCAGTTCACAAAGAAGGGAGAGGATTTAAGTCCCGAACAGAAAATGGCGCGCCGGGAGAATGTGATTGCCTCGAATGGATTGGAACTGAAATTTACAACGAATGGAACGGTTGTTGGTATAGAAGAAACGCGGGAATTGTATTATTATAGTTATGATGTCTGCGATGGCAGAAGAGAGACGGGATCTGCAATGGCGGATCACCGGATCAGCCTGACGGTTTCAGCAGAGAAAGAGGCGGTATTAAAAATTGTCTATTCGCTGGAAGACGCGAAGCAGGATGCAGATGTCATTTTCAAAGAGATGAAACAGTATCAAAAGACATTAAAGGAGCAGGCAGGCTTTCGTTCGCCGGTCGCATGTGAGCTTGCAAAAAGTGCAGATGCATTTGTTTCCAAACGGGAGTCCACAGGCGGAAGCACGATTCTTGCAGGATATCCGTTTTTCGAGGACTGGGGAAGAGACACGATGATCGCACTGCCGGGCATTTGTATTGCCACTGGTCAGTATGACACGGCAAAAGAGATTCTTCGGACATTTGCAGTCCATGAACAGAAAGGCCTGATGCCGAATCTGTTTCCGGAGGGCGGAAATGAGCCGCTGTACAATACGGTAGATGCAGCGCTTCTGTTTGTCAACTGTGTGTATCTGTATTATGAGGCGACAAAAGATCAGGCGTTTGTAGAAGAAATGTATCCGGTCATGGAGCGGATCTTAAAAGGATACCGAGAAGGCACAGACTATGGGATTCATATGGATGAGGATGGATTGATCCTGGCAGGGGAAGGTCTCTGGCAGGTGACATGGATGGATGTGCGCGTAGAGGAGATCCTTCCGACACCGCGCCATGGAAAGCCGGTGGAGATCAATGCATACTGGTACAATGCAGTCTGTATTATGGAGCGGTTTGCCGATTTGCTGGATCAGAAGTGGGAATATCCGGGACTGAAAGAACAGGTAAAGCAGTCTTTTGCAGAGCAGTTCTGGATGGAAGAAAAGCATTGCTTAAAGGATCTTGTTTCCGATACAGAGGCGGACAGACAGATCCGGTGTAACCAGATCTGGGCAGTTTCGATGCCGTTTACGATGCTGGAGCCGGAGAAAGAACGTGAAGTTGTGGAGACGGTGTTTGAAACACTTTACACTCCGTACGGGCTCCGGACACTGGAAATGGCGGATGGCGAGTTTCATCCGTTTTATGAAGGACCGATGGAAGAGAGAGATATGGCATACCATCAGGGAACGGTGTGGACATTCCCTCTGGGAGCGTATTATCTCGCATTTCTGAAAGTGAACGGATACACGAAAGGGGCAAAAGAAATCGTGAAAGATCAGCTGGAAATTCTGGAAAGTGCTCTGCGGGAAGGTTGTATCGGACAGCTGCCGGAGATCTACGATGGAGAAAATCCGACAAGATCCAAGGGCTGTTTTGCACAGGCATGGAGTGTCGGAGAATTGTTGAGAGTCTATGAGGCAATCGAGAAAGAATAAGGAGAGTTCAGATGGAAAAATTATTAGAACAGATTTTACAGGAAAACTATCAGAAAACAATCAAGGAAGCATCAAAGGAAGAAATCTATACAGCGCTTTTGATCCTCACGAAGGAGAAGATGAAAGGCGCAAAGAGAAATGAAGGAAAGAAGAAGCTTTACTATATTTCAGCAGAATTTTTGATTGGGAAATTGCTGTCAAATAACCTGATCAACCTCGGATTGTTTGAGGAGACAAAAGAAGTGTTGGAAAAGCACGGACACCAGATCACAGAGATTGAGGAGATCGAGCAGGAGCCTTCTCTTGGAAACGGGGGACTAGGACGTCTTGCAGCATGCTTCTTAGATTCCATTGCCACACTTGGATTAAACGGAGACGGTGTCGGTCTGAACTACCACGATGGGCTGTTCCGCCAGACATTTGCAGATCATAAGCAGAAAGAAGAGAAAAACCCATGGATCACTGATCTTAGCTGGCTGACAAAGACAGACGTGCAGTTTGAAGTGCCGTTTAAAGATTTTACACTGACTTCCACGATGTACGATATCGACGTGCCGGGATATAAAAATGGATGCAATCGTCTACACCTGTTCGATGTGGATACCGTAGATGAATCCATTATCCGGGACGGAATTGATTTTGATAAGACAGATATCCCGAGAAACCTGACACTGTTCCTCTATCCGGATGACAGCGATGAGGCAGGACAGTTACTCCGCATCTATCAGCAGTATTTTATGGTGAGCAATGCCGCGCAGCTGATCTTAAAAGAGGCAGAGGAACATGGATATGACCTTTACAGACTGCATGAGCATGTGGCAGTGCAGATCAACGATACCCATCCGACTATGGTGATCCCAGAACTGATCCGTCTTCTGATGCAGAGAGGATTTAATATCGATACCGCAATCGATGTTGTGAGAAAGACATGTGCATACACAAATCATACGATCCTTGCAGAGGCGTTGGAAAAATGGCCGGTGGCTTATCTCGAGAAAGTGGTGCCGCATCTGATGCCAATCATCCGGGAACTGGATGCGCGTGTCAGAAGAGATTACCATGACGAGCGTGTGTATATCATCGATGAGATGGACCGTGTGCATATGGCACATATCGATATCCATTTCGGATATGCAGTCAATGGGGTTGCAGCGCTTCACACACAGATTTTGGAAGAATCGGAACTGAAACCGTTCTATGATATTTATCCGGAGAAATTCAATAATAAGACAAATGGGATTACCTTCCGAAGATGGCTCGTGCACTGTAATCCAGAACTGTCTGCCTATCTGAAAGAACTGATCGGATCGGAATATATGGAAGATGCCAAGCATCTGGAGAAACTGCTTGCATACAAAGATGACGAGCAGGTGCTGAAAACGTTAAGAGAGATCAAAATGCACTCCAAACAGGAGCTTGCGGATTATCTGAAGCGGACACAGCATGTGGAGGTTGACACCAATTCTGTATTTGACATTCAGATCAAACGTCTGCATGAGTACAAGAGACAGCAGATGAATGCACTCTATGCAATCTACAAATACAAAGAGATCAAAAAAGGGAATCTTCCGAAACGTCCGATCACAATGATCTTCGGGGCAAAGGCAGCGCCGGCGTACACGATCGCAAAAGATATTATCCATCTGATCCTCTGTCTGCAGCAGCTGATCGAAAATGATCCGGTCGTGAGCAAACATATGAAGATTGTCATGGTAGAGAATTATAACGTGACAAAGGCAGAGAAGTTGATTCCGGCATGTGATATTTCCGAGCAGATTTCTCTTGCATCCAAGGAAGCATCCGGAACCGGAAATATGAAGTTTATGTTAAATGGCGCAGTCACACTTGGAACGGAAGACGGGGCAAATGTGGAAATCCACGAGCTTGTCGGCGATGAGAATATCTATATTTTTGGAAAGAAATCGGGGGAAGTCATCAAACTTTATGAGGATGCTTCTTATTGCTCGAGAGAGATTTATGAGAGTGATACCACCATAGAAGAACTTGTGGACTTCATTATCAGCAAGGAGATGATTCAGATTGGAGATCCGGTGAACCTTGGAAGACTCTACAAAGAAATCGTGTCCAAAGACTGGTTCATGGCGCTTCTGGATATCAGAGAATATATTCAGAAGAAAGAAGAAATGCTCGCAGATTATGAGGATCAGACCGCGTGGGCAAAGAAAGCGCTTGTCAACATCGCAAAGGCAGGCTATTTCTCCGCAGATCGTACAATCGCTGAGTACAACAGAGATATCTGGAAATTATCATAAGAGGAAACGAACATGAGAGAAACAGGAATATTGATGCCCGTATCTTCGCTCCCGTCACACACGGGAGTTGGAGAACTGGGAAAAGAGACAGAAAAATTTATCGGATATCTGAGTGCATCCGGGGTGAAAATATGGCAAATTTTGCCGCTCAATCCGGTTGGTTACGGAAATTCTCCGTATCAGCATACTCTTCTTGCGCTGGGGATGAAATCTATATCAGTCTCGAAAAATTGTGGGAACAGGAGCTTTTAAAGGAACTTCCGGTGTCAGAACTTGCAGGAAGTACGAGGGTGCAGTATGAAAAGGTGCGGGCGTGGAAAGAAACGTATCTGCGGGAGGCATTTCAGGCATTTATCGAAAAAGGATTGGACCAGACAGAGGAGTATCAGACGTTTGCTGCACAGAAATGGGTGCAGGAATACGGACTGTTCCGTGCATTTAAGAAAGCAAACGGAGGACTCTGCTGGAATGACTGGAAGCCGGAACATAAAAACTGGCCGGAACACAAAACGGAAGTTGCGAAAGCGGTCAGAGAAGAGGCGGACTATCAGATCTTCTTACAGTATCTGTTTTACTGCCAGTGGATGGAAATGAAGAATGCTGCAAATGCAAATGGGATCCGCATTATGGGGGACGTGCCGTTCTATGTCGGGGTGGATTCTGTCGATGTGTGGGCGGGAAAGAAAAACTTTCTTCTCGACACAGATGGAAGACCGATCTTTATCGCGGGCGTGCCGCCGGATTATTTCAGCGCGACCGGACAGAGATGGGGAAATCCGATCTATGACTGGGATTATCTGAAAGAACAGAACTATCAGTTCTGGGTGGATCGGATCGGGTACAGCAGCCGCCTGTTTGACATTATCCGTATCGACCATTTCCGGGCATTTGATACGTTTTGGAAAATTCCGGCATCCTGTCCGACAGCTGTTGAGGGAGAGTGGATACTGGCGCCGGGATATGAGGTGATCGACACTCTTCTGGAGCAGATCCCGGGAGTGAACCTGGTGGCGGAAGATCTCGGGGATCTTCGGCCGGAGGTGTTGGAATTAAAGGAACATTATCACTTAAAAGGAATGAAGATCCTGATGTTCTCCATCGATCCTTCAGGAAAATATGCAAAAGACAGTTTTGACGATGTGGAAAATATGATCATCTACACCGGAACCCATGACAATGATACGCTGATGGAATGGTATGGTGGATTGTCTGTGGCAGCGAAACGGAAAGTGCGCCGTTTCCTTGCAAGAAAAAGAATCCGGCAGGGATCTGTGAAAGAGCGTCTGCTTACTTATACACTAAAGAGTCCGGCAGAGTATGCGATTCTTCCGCTGGCAGACATTCTCGGAATGGGAAAAGAGGCGCATCTGAATACACCGGGGACAGTCGGAAGCCCAAACTGGGAGTGGAGAATGCCAAATTTGGAGAAGATTGAGAGAGAACTGAAAAAATATAGAAGACAGTTTACTGTCAGATAAGAATAGATCAGGATTCCGGACGTATCTTGGCAGAAAAGCAGTTTTGATGCAAAGAGAGTTGACAGAAGAGAGGACAGAAAGAGCGATGAATTTTACCGGAGTTTATCATAAGACATCAGAGCAGATGAGTTATCCGAAAAATGATAGGGAACTAATCATTAATATAAAGACTGGGTACGATGTGAAACGGGTGTTTCTCCACTATGGGGATCCGTTTGAGTCAGGAATCCTCGGCGGAAAGGAAACGTGGACCGGGAAGCGGGAGGAAATCTGTTATAAGAAGCGTCTGAAACATCAGATCTGGTGGACGACAACCGTTGTTCCGGCTTACAGACGGTGCAAATATTATTTTGAACTACAGACAGAAGAGGAGATCTGGTATTACTTTGAAGATGGATTCCTGACAGAGAAACAGATGCAGATGGATGGAAGGATGCTTCAATGCTTCATTGTACCGTGGATGAATCCGGCGGATATTAATCGGACACCGGGGTGGGTCAATGAGACCGTGTGGTATCAGATCTTCCCGGATCGGTTCTGCAACGGAACCCCCGAAGAAAATACAGAGGACATTGTCCCGTGGAGAAGCGGAGAGGTGACAAATGCAGAGCGGTTCGGCGGCAATCTTGCCGGGATCCGGATGCGTCTGTCCTACTTGAAAGAATTGGGTATCAATGGAATCTATTTGAATCCGATTATGGAAGCGGAGTCTAATCACAAGTATGACACGACAGACTATACAAAGATTGATTCGCATTTTGGAACCAATGAAGAGTTTGCTGCGCTTGTAAAAGAAGCGCATGCACTTGGAATTCGCGTGATGGTAGATGCCGTATTTAATCACAGTGGGAGGAAGTTTGCACCGTGGCTCGATGTGCAAAAGAACGGTCAGGAGTCGGATTATGCAGAGTGGTTCATGATCAATGACTGGACCTCACTCAAAAAAGAGGCAGATACCCGGGATGGAAGATTTTATTCGTTTGCATTTATTGACAACATGCCAAAACTTAATACAAATAATGAGGAAGTCATCGCGTATTTCTGCAAGATATGCGAAAACTGGATCAAAGAGTTTGATATTGACGGAATCCGGTTCGATGTGGGAAATGAAGTGTCTCACCGGTTCCTAAAGCGAGTTCGCAGCCATGTGAGAGCGATCAAACCGGATCTGTATCTGCTCGGAGAAATCTGGCATGATGCAAGCCAGTGGTTGAACGGGGAGGAGTATGATTCGGTGATGAATTATCCGCTGATGAGTGGAATTCATGATTTCTTTCTAGATCCATCAGCCACGAAAGAAGATTTTGAATATATGATCAACCGCTGCTATACGATGTACATGCAGCAGAGCAACAATGTCTTATTCAATCTTTTGGATTCCCATGATACCGAACGCCTGATAAACCGGCTGCACAATCTGGACAGATTTTATCAGCAGCTTGCAGTGCTGTTCACAATGCCGGGCAGCCCGTGTATCTATTATGGAACGGAGATTGCTATGGAAGGGGGACACGATCCAGACTGTCGTCGCTGTATGCCGTGGAGCGAGTTGAATCTGAAGGAAAATCAGGAGAAGATTCGGGAAATGCAGACATTGATCACGCTCAGAAAAAAAGAGGCGGCATTTCGGAGTTTGTATTTTCATTTTCCAAATACGTACCGGGAAGCGCGGCTTGTTGAGTATATCAAACTGGATGAGGCGGGAAATCAGGTGGAGATTCTCCTAAATGGAACAGAAAAAGACCTGAATGTACAAAAGCAGGGAGAAGTTCTGTTTGCGAGGGGATACGAAGCCGGAAGATTAAGAAAGAACGGAACACTGATCCGAAGGGTCTCTATATAGTATACAGAAGAGAACAACAGAAATTTTCTGAAAGAAGATATAGCATAAAAGAGCGGCAGAAGAAAATGGTAAAGAATGGATTCAGAAAATGAAAGACAGTTTACTTGAAAAAGAAGAAAAGGAGTGCGTGGGAATGCAGGAACAGAAGAAGTGGTGGCAGAATGCCGTTGTATATCAGATTTATCCGAGAAGTTTTCAGGACAGCAACGGAGACGGAATCGGGGATCTTCAGGGAATTATAAAGCGACTTGACTATTTGGAGGAGCTGGGAATTGATGCAGTTTGGTTATCACCGGTATGCAGATCCCCGCAGGATGATAACGGATATGATATTTCCGATTATCAGGATATTGATCCGATGTTTGGAAGCCTGGATGATATGGAGCAGTTGATCCAGGAGGCAAAGAAACGAAATATCCGTATTATGATGGATCTTGTGCTGAATCATTCTTCCGATGAACACAGATGGTTTCAGGAGGCAAAAAAGAGCAGGGACAATCCATACCATGACTATTATGTCTGGCGGGACGGCGAGGAAGGCATATTTCCAAATGATATGGGATCTGTCTTCGGAGGTCCGGCATGGGAGTGGGTGCCGGAACTGGGGCAGTACTATTTTCATCAGTTTTCGGTAAAACAGCCGGATCTCAATTGGGAGAATCCAAAAGTACGAAGAGAAATTTATGACATGATTCTCTGGTGGATGGACAAAGGGGCCGGAGGCTTCCGCCTGGATGTGATTGATCAGATTGCAAAGGAGCCAGATCGGAAGATTACAAATAATGGTCCGAGATTGCATGAATTTATCCGAGAATTGAGCAGGGAAACATTCCAGAAAGGAGACTTGATCACAGTCGGAGAAGCGTGGGGCGCAGATATTGACCGGGCAAAGCTTTACAGCAATCCGGATGCAAGTGAATTCTCCATGGTATTCCAGTTCGAGCATATGATGTTAGATCAGGAGCCGGGAAAAGAAAAGTGGGATAGCTGCCCGCTTCCATTTGTAAAATTAAAACAAAATCTCGCAAAATGGCAGACCGAACTACATGGATGTGGGTGGAACAGTCTGTTCTGGAATAATCACGACCTTCCAAGAATCGTTTCCCGCTGGGGAAATGACAAGGAATACCGCACAGAGTCTGCGAAAATGCTTGCGACAATCCTGCATGGTATGCAGGGAACTCCTTACATTTATCAGGGAGAAGAACTTGGAATGACAAATGTGCAGTTCGATTCTATCGAGAAGTATCAGGATATTGAGATCCGAAATATGTACCGGGAACGTCTGGCAAAAGGGTATGCGGAAAAAGAGATTATGGAATCTATCTATGCAAAAGGGCGAGACAACGCGAGAACACCGATGCAGTGGGATGATACAGTACATGCTGGATTTACAACCGGAACTCCTTGGATGAAGGTCAATCCAAACTACAGAGAGATTAATGCCGAAGCAGAGCGAAGGAATCCAGATTCTATTTTCCACTATTACCGGAAGCTGATTCGCCTGCGGAAGGAAGATCCAATCTTTGCAGAGGGAGATTTTAAGTTGTTATTGGAAGAAGATGAGAACATCTTTGCTTACGTCAGAAGTCTTGCAGACCGGGAGGTGCTTGTTGTGGCAAACTTTACGGAGCAAGAGATAATATGTACTCTTCCGGAAGAATGGAAAGGCGGAGAAGTGTTGATCCATAACTATAAAGATGGTGGAAAAAGTGAAGTGCTCAGACCGTATGAAAGTATGATGATCGAGAGGGAAAAATAGAGGGAGAAAGTAAAGAAAAGTATTTTGATGAAAGAGGAATTGGCTCGTCTAGGTCAATTCCTCCTTGTGTTTTTGTGTAATTATTAGAGTTTTTTGAAAGCAGTCTCTTCTGCATTTTTTACAACTTGGCGGATGATATCATCGCTTCCATATAATTTCTGGATGCGCTCTAATTCATGGGCCATCGTTGTGTTGCTGACGGTGCGGTTGTCGGTGTTGACACTGACTTTGACACCTGCATGTAAGAAGGTATCGAGTGGGTAATTGTTCCAGCTGTCGATAGCATGTGTCTGGAGATTGCTTGTCGGGCACATTTCGATTCCGATTCCTCTTCGGGCAATCTCCTGCATCAGGTCCGGATCTTGAATTAGTGCAAGACCATGGCCGATGCGGGTTGCGCCGTACTCCATGGCTGTGCGGACATTTTCCACATTGCCAGTCTCACCAGAATGGATGACAAAAGGAATCTTTCGGTGTCTTGCCTCCTCAAAGAGTTCATGAAAAAGAGGATTTGGAAACTTTGACTCATCTCCGGCAAGGTCAAGCGCGCAGACACCGTGTCCGACATATTTTTCCATACTGTCAAGGAGCTGCATATTCTGTTCTGGCGCAAAATGGCGCATTGCACAGGTGATCACATTATAGTCAATTCCTGTCTCAGATTTTCCTTTTTCCAGTCCCCGCAGGACACTCTCAATCACGTCTTCACAGGAGAGACCATCTTGTGTGGAGAGTGTAGGGGCAAACCGCACTTCGATGTATTTCATCTGGTCTGCGGCAAGTTCTTTTAAGAATGTGTATGCAGCCAGTTCTAAGTTCGCTTTTGTCTGAAGACAGTGCAGCGGGAGATCGAATTTCTTTAAATACTCCGTGAGGGAAGTGCAGGAATCATCTACCGAAAGTTCGGAAAAATCTGGTGTACGATGCAAAAAATGGGAAAGTGTAGTGGCGGAAAGGGATCCGTCCAGGTGACAATGTAAATCTGTTTTTTTCAATTCTTTTATATTCAACATAAGTCCTCCTCTATATTCAGTCTGTTAGTTGCTTTCAGTATAACTGATTGCGAAGGGGGATACAAACATTTTCGTGTTGACAACCTTTGAAAAATTGTGATAAAGTGTGGATAGATTCAGAAGAAATAGTTTCTCGGAATCAATAAGAAGAGGATAGGAGCTGGAAAGATGAACAGTATTTCTTGCAAATAGTAAAAACTAAACAGGCACAAGAAGGAAAAATAGTCTGCCAAGAATCGTTGGATGGGCAGATTGTATTTTTGATGGATGTGCATTTGCAGGAAAATCTTTCGCAGTCTTATAAAGTTGCAGCACGGTATGTGGTGCAGAAATCGATTAACAAGAAAAGAGAACAGGAGCCCGAGTGTCCATGGCAGTAGATGGACAGGAGTGGGATGGTTGAAGATGCAGAAAGTTTTTGGAACATTCTGTGTCCTTTTTTTATTTAGAGAGCAAATTTTTTGGAAGCCTCTGCTAAAAGATTTTCCATCAGGTGCATAATGAAAGATGGAGGGATAGAGATGTCGCATATTTGTGTGAACGATTTGACATTTTATTATGAGGGAAGCTATGACAATATTTTTGAGAACGTTTCGTTTCGGATGGATACGGACTGGAAGCTTGGTCTGATCGGAAGAAACGGAAGAGGCAAGACGACTCTTTTAAAGTTGTTGGAAGGGGCTTATGAATACCGGGGGACGATCACGAGTGCAGTGACTTTTGAATATTTTCCGTTTCCGGTATCGGACAAGAGTAAAATGACAATCGATCTTGTGGAAGAAGTGGATCCGCAATTTGAACTTTGGAAGATCTGCAGAGAATTGTCTTTGATGGATACCGATGCAGAAGTGTTGTACCGTCCGTTTGAGACACTCAGCAACGGAGAGCAGACAAAGGTACTGCTGGCAGTACTGTTTGCAAAGGAGAATGCATTTCTGTTAATAGATGAGCCAACCAATCATCTGGATCTGGATACAAGGGAGATTGTAATGGCATATCTGAAAAAGAAGAAAGGATTTCTTTTAGTTTCCCATGATAGATATTTTCTGGATGGATGTGTGGATCACATACTGGCAATTAACAAAGAGGGAATTGAGATCTGCCAGGGGAATTTCACTGTGTGGCAGGAAAATAAAGAGCGAAAAGATGCTTATGAGGCTGATGAACAGGAGCGTTTAAAAAAAAGAGATTGGAAAGCTGACAAAGGCGGCGGGAAGAACTGCAGGATGGTCGGATCAGATTGAAAAAAGTAAGATCGGGAATGGTGCGGGTGATCGCGGATATATCGGTCATCAGGCGGCGAGGATGATGAAGCGGGCGCTTGTGATCGAACAGCGGGCGCAGAAGGCAGTAGAGGAGAAGAAAAAACTGTTGAAAAATCTAGAAAAAGCGGAAGAATTAAAACTGTTTCCACTCAGACATCACAGAGAAACGGTAATCAGGGCAGAAAATCTGGAGCTATTTTACGGAGAAAAGAAGGTGATAGGTCCACTGAATTTTGAAGTGAAAAATGGGGAACAGGTCATTCTAAGAGGGAAAAATGGATGTGGAAAATCAAGTATGCTAAAGCGGATTCTGGGAGAAGCTATTTCTTATCGGGGCAAATTAGAGGTTGCCTCCGGCTTGAAAATATCTTATGTTTCTCAGGATGCAGAGCAGCTTTGTGGGATGATTGATGAATTTGCAATAAAAGAAGGAGTGGATCCAACACTTTTGAAAGTGTTGCTGCGAAAACTGGATTTTTCTCGGGTACAGTTTGAAAAACCAATCGAATCTTACAGTGGAGGGCAGAAAAAGAAAGTACTGCTTGCAAAAAGTCTCTGTGAGCAGGCACACCTCTATATTTGGGATGAACCGCTGAATTTTATTGATCTGTTTTCCAGAACACAGATCGAAGAGCTGATACAGACCTATCGTCCGACGATGCTTCTGGTGGAGCATGACAGATTTTTCGGGGAGAAGATCGGGGCGAGATATGTGGAAATCCAGTGTACGCAGGATTGATCAAACTGTGAGGATACCGTGCATCGGCATTGCTATTTTCAAGGAAATGCGTTATGGTAGAAAAAAGATAAAGGAGGTATTTTTCACATGCGTTTAAAAGGAAAAGTTGTACTGATCACAGCTTCTACAAGAGGAATTGGACTGGCTTGTGCAGTTAGATGTGCAAAAGAAGGAGCGGTTGTCTATATGGCAGCGAGAAATATGGAGCGTGCAGAGGCGCGTGCACAAGAGTTAAATGAGCAGGGTTATACAGTGAAGACGGTATTTAACGATGCTTCCGACCAGGACAGCTATCGCACAATGGTAGAGGAAGTAATCCGCCAGGAAGGAAAGATCGATGTTCTCGTCAATAATTTCGGAACATCCAATCCGAAGAAAGATTTGGATATCAAAAGTACAGAATACGAGGAATTTATTGGAACATTGGATATGAATCTGGCGAGTGTATTTCTTCCGGTACAGGCAGTGATCCCACATATGGCAAAGCAGGGCGGTGGAAGTATTATCAATATTTCTTCCATCGGAGGACTTCGTCCGGATATCTCGCAGATTGCTTATGGAACGAGCAAAGCGGCAATTAATTATATGACAAAGTTGATCGCAGTGCAGGCGGCAAGAGATAACATCCGCTGTAATGCAGTGCTTCCGGGAATGACGGCAACAGATGCGGTCAAAGATAATCTGTCAGATGATTTCCGTGAGTTCTTTTTAAAACATACTCCGATCCGGAGGATGGGAGAACCAGAAGAAATTGCAGCGGCGGTTGTCTATTTTGCGAGTGATGATGCAGCCTATACAACAGGGCAGATCATGGATGTCTCCGGAGGATTTGGGATGCCTACACCGGTATACGGAGATATGATTGAGCGGACAGATAGAAGATAAAGCAAGGTGATTGCAGGAAGAACGGAAAATAGGTTTACAAATGTGCTTATAAAAGGAGACGAAAAGAGAAAAATCTTTGTAATTTTTGATGCTTACTGCTAAAATAATATAAAGAAATTACAAAGAAATGGAGAGAACGAGTGGATAAAGAATACAAGATTAAGATTGGAAAGATTATTTTTCAAGCAGCGAAGATTGCAGTTGGAAGCTGTGGGGCGATTTCTATTGCAATGGCACTGAATCTGGAGTATGCAACGACGGCAGGGATTATTACACTGCTTTCAATTGTACCGACGAAATGGGATACACTGAAGCTTTCGATGTATCGGGTCATTACTTTTTTGTTGTCGGTGATTGTTGCGTGGACCTTTTTCCAGCATATGAACAGTGAGTGGCTGGCATACGGATTGTTTATATTTCTTCTGGTTGTGTTCTCAGAATGGACGGGATTGAAAGCGACGATCTCGGTCAATGCAGTAACGGGAACTCATTTTTTTGATGACACACGATTTCAGTCTGGAATTTTATTCTCAATGAATTTCTTCTTGTACTGATCGGGATTGGATTTGCAGCGGTGTTGAATCTGTTTCATTATAATAATGCGCAGCAGAGAAGTCTTGTGGAAGATATGCGGTATGTAGAGAGAAAGCTTCAGCAGATTATGGAAGAGTTGGAGAAATATCTCCGGAACATTCCGATGGATGAGAATGTGTGGGATGATATTATCGCGTTGGAGAAGAAATTGGAATACCATGTAGAAGCCGCATATGAATACCAGAACAATACATTTCAGTCTCATCCGGGATATTACATCGACTATTTTGAAATGCGTACAAAGCAATGTAATGTGTTGCACAACCTGCATTATGAGATGAAAAAGATTCGTTATATCCCGAAAGAAGCAGATATCGTTGCGGATTACATCTCCTATCTGCGACCATTTGTGACAGAGAAAAATGATCCTACTCCACAGATCGAGAAATTACATGAATTATTTGATGAAATTCATTACTATGAATTGCCAAAGACAACGGATGATTTTGAGAGTCGGGCAAAGTTATACCATATTTTGATGGATCTCGAAGAATTTCTCATTTTTAATCGAAGATTTGTGGAAGGTTTGGATGAGCGACAGAGAAGAATTTACTGGGAAGAATAGAGTAAGCACAAATGTAGGTCAAAAAGAGAACAGCATTTCTGTAAAATAAAATATGAAAAAACTTGGGGCACTTAAGATTTCTTCCCACAATCTTAAGTGCCTGTTTCTTTGCGCTAGAGAAATCCATGTATAAGGAAAGAAAACTGCTTGACTTTTGGAGAAGAGTTTCTCTTATAATAGAGAGGACATACTGGATTACGAAAGAGGGTGTGTCCTCTCTATCTGTGTACAATCGGAAATAAATAGAATTGGAGCGATAAACTATGGCGATCATACTTGATTATCAACTGAGAGAACAAATTCCCCATGATGTTGAAAAATTTCCTATTACATATTTTTGTGATGAACTTGCTGCGCTTCCCAACTGGGCAGGACCTTTACATTGGCATCCTGATTTTGAAATTGCCACTGCGGTAAGTGGTGTGCTGGACTTTCAAGTTGGGCAACATCATGTGATACTGAAAGCAGGTGACAGTATATTGGTTAATGGAAATATCCTACATGGAATCAAGCAGTTATCTGGCGATATTCCTGATCCGATGCCAAATATTGTTTTTTCGGGTGCTTTAATCGCATCTGAAACTAGTGATATTTATCAAAAATATATTCAACCTGTCGCGAACTGTGATGCTTTGCCTTTTATTGTGTTTAATCAAAAAAATAGTTGGCACAATGAAGTGAATCAGTTGGTTAAAAATGTTTACGGTCTGATGTCTGAACAAGGGCAATGTTACGAAATGGCTGTGCAACGCGAACTTAGCAGTATATTTCAATGCATCTTTTCGAATTTTGATGAATTACCTAAAACAGAAAATACACGCATCCAAATCAATACTCAAATACGCATCCAAAAGATGCTCTCGTATATCCGGGAGCATTATGCAGAAGCCGTCACACTGGAAGAGATTGCCCGATCTGCCAATATCAGCCGCAGCGAAGCGGGACGTTGTTTTAACGCATATGTAGGATGTTCTCCAGTGGATGCGTTGATTCAGCATCGACTTCAAGTTGCACACAGACTTATAAAAGATACAACGCGGTCTCTTCAAGAAATCAGTTATTCCTGTGGTTTTAATTCGGTACACTACTTTAGCCGTCAGTTTCGGAAAACCTATGGGTATACACCGGGACAATATCGTGCTTTGGGTAAATAGTGCTTTTATTTGGGTCTTTTGTGCCTTTGTTTTGATTGGATATGATGATATAATGCAATCCGACTATAAATATTACATTCATTTTAAAGGAGCAGTTATGACAAAACAAAAAAACTACAAAAAAACACTTATAGCTTGCTATCTCGGTTTTGTTACCCAAGCGATATCTGCCAATTTCACTCCTCTGTTATTTTTGACGTTTAAGAACACTTATGGAATTGGATTTGAAAAGATTGCGCTGATTCCGATGGTATTCTATCTCACACAATTACTGATTGATCTTGCTGCCACAAAATTTGTTGACAAAATAGGATACCGTACCTGTGTAGTTTCGTCTCAGGTGTTATCCGCAGCAGGGCTTGTTTCAATGGCTATTCTGCCTGAACTGCTTCCTGTTTCCTTTGCGGGTATTCTGATTGCAGTCATCCTTTATGCTATGGGCAGTGGTCTTATTGAAGTATTAGTAAGTCCGATTGTGGAAGCTTGTCCTTTTGAAAACAAAGATGGGATGATGAGTTTACTACACTCCTTTTATTGTTGGGGGGCTGTAGGCGTGATTTTAGGTTCCACCCTCTTTTTTACAGTATTTGGTGTAGAAAATTGGAAGATACTTACAATGATTTGGGCAGTGGTGCCGTTATATAATGCATTCAATTTCATCTCTTGTCCGATGGAACGTTTAGTGGAAGATGGAAAGAGTATGCGGATCAGCCAATTGCTTAGATTGCCGTTGTTCTGGTTGATGATATTGCTTATGGTATGTTCCGGTGCATCTGAAGCGTCTATGGTTCAATGGGCATCTTCGTTTACAGATCTGCGATGGGTGTTTCTAAAACGGTTGGTGATTTGGCGGGGCCTTGCCTGTTTGCGGTATTTATGGGAATATCCCGAATAGTATATGGAAAAATGAGCGAGAAGCTGGACTTGACTAAAACAATGTTGGCATGTGGTGTGTTATGCGTAATATGCTATTTGATGGCATCTCTGTCTTCAACACCAATGATCGGATTGGCAGGCTGTGCCCTTTGCGGACTTTCGGTTGGAATTATGTGGCCGGGAACGATCAGTATTTCGTCACAGAAGTGTCCAAGGGGTGGCACGGCAATGTTTGCATTTTTAGCTCTGGCAGGAGATTTAGGCGCTACGATCAGTCCTGCAATGGTGGGAAATATTTCTAATATGTTTGGCGGGAATCTCAAAGTGGGATTGTTTGCTGCGACTGTATTTCCACTGATACTGATTGTCGGATTGGCTGTACAGCTGAAAGGAAAGAGGAAAGAAAAAACGGCATAGCCAAAAAGGCATGCCGTTTTAAAGTGAAAATTTGAGAGACAAAATCATTGGGGCACCTTCCGGAAGGAAAGTGCCCCAATGATTTTATCTCTGTTCAAATGTATGCGGAAAATGGGACTTGAACCCACACGTGGTAACCCACACTAGAACCTGAATCTAGCTCGTCTGCCATTCCGACATTTCCGCTAACAAAATGTATTCTATCATATGGAAAATGAAAAAGCAAGAGAAAAATAAAAAAATGTTGACAAAATTGATTATTGTGATATACTTTGAATATCAAAATATTTTAAAACAAAATAATAAGAAAGAAAAAGTAAAATAATGGTAGGAAGAGTGACAGGAACCGGCTCGTATGTGCCGGAGAACTATTATGACAATTATGATTTAGAGAAGTTTGTGGATACGAGTGATTCATGGATTCGGGAACGGACCGGGATCACAAGACGACATATTATATCAGAAGAAGAGACAACGGTCACGATGGCATGGAAAGCTTCCGAGAGGGCGCTGGAAGATGCAAAGATCCATGCAGAGGAAATTGATCTGATCATTGTAGCGACGATTTCTTCGAATGTAGTCCTTCCGTGTACCGCATGTGAGGTGCAGAAGAAACTTGGCGCGAAACATGCAGTCTGTTTTGATCTAAATGCAGCATGTACAGGATTTCTATTTGCTTACAATACTGCGCAGACTTATATTGCAGCGGGACTTGCAAAATGCGCACTTGTTATAGGAACCGAGAGTTTGTCTAAGCTTGTGGACTGGACAGACAGGAGTACTTGTATTTTGTTCGGTGACGGAGCAGGAGCCGCTATACTTCAGGCAGAAGAGGGCGATTTTCCGTCGATGGTATTCCATTCAAACGGGGCACAGGGGGAGGCGCTCTCCTGTGGCAGTAGAGAAGACTATATTCATATGGATGGACAGGCGGTATTTAAATTTGCGGTCCGACAAGTGCCTCTATGTATCAGTGAATTGTTAGAGAAGGAGGGGCTTGCACCGGAAGATATCGATTATTTTATCCTGCATCAGGCGAATCAGAGAATTGTAGAGGCAGTTGCAAGGAGGCTTGGACTTACAGTAGAAAAATTTCCAATGAACCTTCAGGAGTATGGAAATACTTCCTCGGCAAGTATTCCAATCCTGCTTGCTGAGCTGAAGCAATCAGGTGTACTGAAAAAAGGACAGAAGATTGTGCTGGCAGGGTTTGGAGCAGGACTTTCCTGGGGAGCCACATTGATTGAGTGGTAATAAAAAGGGTAATTCCCGGAGAAATGAAAGATGTTTCTGCCGGATTACAAATAAAATGAAAAAATGAAAAACGCATGCAGACCATCTGCATGTAAGAGAAAAAGGAGAATATTCACTATGTTAGAAAAGGTAAAAGAAATTGTAGCAGATTCATTAGGAGCAGATGTAAGTACATTGACTGCAGAGTCATCTTTTAAGGAAGATCTGGGAGCAGATTCCCTTGACTTATTTGAGATGGTTATGGCTTTTGAGGAAGAATTTGGAAGAGAGATTCCGACAGAGGATTTAGAACAGCTGACAACAATCGGAGCAGTTGTTGCATACTTAGAGAAATAAAAAAGACAGGAAAAGGAAAGGTGTCCGTATGAGAACAGATGTGACAAAACTACTTGAAATTGAATATCCGATTCTTCAGGGAGGAATGGCATGGGTTGCAGAGCATCATCTTGCAGCCGCTGTATCCGAAGCCGGAGGTCTGGGATTGATCGGAGCAGCGAGCGCGCCGGGAGAATGGGTGCGGGAGCAGATCCGGAAGGTGAAAGAGCGAACAGAGAAGCCGTTTGGAGTCAACATTATGCTGATGAGTCCATATGCCGATGAAGTAGCGAAAGTCGTGGCGGAAGAAGGTGTGAAGGTTGTGACGACCGGCGCAGGAAATCCGGAAAAATATATGAAACTGTGGAAGGATGCGGGCATCAAAGTTATTCCAGTTGTGGCATCCGTCGCGTTGGCAAAGAGAATGGAACGGTGCGGCGCAGATGCGGTTGTGGCAGAAGGTTCTGAGGCGGGGGGACATATCGGAGAAAACACGACGATGGTTCTCGTTCCTCAGATTGCCGATGCAGTATCCATCCCAGTCATTGCAGCGGGAGGAATTGCAGATGGGCGCGGGGTTGCAGCATCCTTGATGCTGGGGGCATCCGCAGTGCAGGTTGGCACACACTTTGTCGTGACAAAGGAGTCGGTGGTGCACGAAAATTATAAGAAATGTATTATCAAAGCGAAAGATATTGATTCAAAAGTAACAGGAAGAAGTACCGGACATCCAATCCGTGTACTGAGAAATCAGATGACAAAAGAATACCTTCAGCTGGAAAAAGAAGGAGCTTCTTTTGAAGAATTGGAAAAGCTTACGCTTGGAGCGCTGAGAAAGGCAGTCGTGGAAGGTGATGTAGTCAATGGCAGTCTGATGGCAGGATTAAGTGCAGGTCTTGTCAAAGAGGAATTCAGCTGTCGGGAATTGATTCAAAAACTGATGAGCGAGGCGGAAGCGTGTCTGAAAGGGGCGAAGCTTTATGAGTAAAATAGCATTTATTTTCCCGGGACAGGGTGCACAGAAGACTGGTATGGGAAAAGATTTTTATGAACAAAGCCAGAGGGCAGCAGAAATTTATGATGCTGCATCTAAGAGGCTAAAAGAAGAAATGGAAATAGACATCAGAACTCTTTGTTTTGATGAGAATGATAAATTAGACCAGACAGCTTACACACAGGCAGCACTTGTGACCACTTGTCTTGCGATGGCAAGGACCTTGGAAGAAAAGGGTGTTCGTGCAGATGTAACGGCGGGTTTAAGTCTAGGGGAATACTGTGCTATCGCAGTAGCAGGCGGAATGTCTGATCTGGACGCAGTCTGGGCAGTACGAAAAAGAGGAGTCCTTATGGAAGAGGCAGTGCCGACGGGAGTTGGTGCAATGGCAGCAGTTCTAGGACTTTCTGCAGAGCAGATCGAGAAAGTAACAGAGGAGATCAAGGGAGTGACGGTCGCAAACTATAATTGCCCGGGACAAGTGGTGATCACCGGGGAAACGGACAGTGTGGATGCGGCAAAAGAAAAGCTATTGGAGTGTGGTGCCAAGAGAGTACTTCCGCTAAATGTGAGTGGTCCATTTCATTCGCCGATGTTAAAAGAGGCAGGAGAAAAACTGTCCGAGGTGCTTGACCAGATCCACTTCCATGAGCTGGAACTTCCATATGTGACAAATGTGACAGCAGAACCGATCACAGATATTTGTAAGACAAAAGAACTGCTGAAGGAGCAAGTGGCGGCCTCTGTCAGATGGCAGCAGAGTATGGAGCGGATGATCGAAGATGGTGTAGATACATTTATAGAGATTGGTCCGGGAAAGACACTGGCAGGCTTTTTAAAGAAGATCAATCGAACGGTCACGGTTATGAACATTAGTTGTATTGAAGATGTGGATAAAGTAGCTTCGGCAGTAAATCTATGTGGAGAACTTTAATGGGAAGGAAAGCGCCTGGCAGAATCTGACAGAAAGGAAGCAGAGAGGATAGCATTCTCTGGTACGAAAAAAGATGGATAGAAAAGAAGAACAAAATCAGGAAAGAAATGGACAGAAAGAAATTTTTGCGGGAAAAGTTGCGGTTGTGACTGGAGCTTCTCGTGGGATTGGACGTGCAATCGCTCTGGAACTTGCCCGAAAAGGAGCAATGGTTGTGATCAACTATAACGGATCGGAAGAGCGAGCGCAGGAAGTACAGAAGTGTATCGAAGAAGAAGGAAATGAAGCAGCCATCATGCAGTGCGATGTATCTGACTTTCAGGCATGCGAAGCATTTTTCAAAAAGGTGATCGAACAGTTTGGAAGGCTGGATATTCTTGTAAATAATGCGGGAATTACGAAAGATGGATTGTTGATGAAGCTGTCTGAGGATGATTTTGACAGTGTGGTGGATACAAATCTGAAAGGAAGCTTTCACTGTATGAGATTTGCGGCAAGACAGATGATCCGGCAGAGAAGTGGAAGGATTATCAATCTGTCCTCTGTTTCCGGTGTAATGGGAAATGCAGGGCAGACAAATTATTCTGCGTCAAAAGCAGGCGTGATTGGGCTGACAAAAGCGGCAGCGCGGGAGCTGGCGGCAAAAAATATTACAGTGAATGCAATTGCACCTGGATTTATTGCAACAGATATGACAGAAAAACTTTCCGATCGCGTAAGAGAAACGGTGGTGACACAGATTCCGATGGGGCATTTCGGGACAGTGGAAGATATTGCACATGCGGCAGTATTTCTTGCTACAGAAGAAGCGGCATATATTACCGGGCAGGTACTCTGTGTGGACGGCGGAATGGCAATGTAGAAAATGAGGGAGAACGACATGAAAAGAAGAGTAGTTGTGACAGGATTAGGAGCAGTGACTCCGATCGGCAATAATGTGGAAACATTCTGGAATGGAATCAAAGAGGGGAAAGTCGGGATCGGGCCGATCACAAAGTTTGATACAGCTGAGTATAAAGTAAAGATTGCGGCGGAAGTGAAAGGGTTTTCCGCAAAAGAACATATGGATTTTAAAGCAGCAAAACGAATGGAATTATTTTCCCAGTATGCAGTGGCGGCGGCAAAAGAGGCCTGTGCCGATGCCGGACTTGAGATGGAAAAAGAGGATCCGTATCGGGTAGGAGTTATCGTAGGATCTGGGATCGGAAGTCTTGCCACAGTCGAGAAAGAGTATGAAAAGATACTGGAAAAAGGGCCGGCAAGAGTCAATCCGCTCATGGTGCCATTGATGATCTCCAATATGGCAGCAGGAAACGTGTCGATTCACACTGGAGCCAAGGGAAAATGTACAAGTGTTGTTACAGCCTGTGCATCTGGAACCAATTCGATTGGAGATGCGTTCCGGGCAATCCAGTATGGCGATGCAGATGTGATGTTTGCAGGTGGAAGTGAGAGCTGCATCTGTCCGACCGGAGTTGCAGGGTTTACGGCATTGACTGCATTGACAACAACAGAAGATCCACTTCGTGCCTCCATCCCGTTTGACAAGGAACGGAGCGGATTCGTACTCGGAGAAGGAGCGGGCATTGTTGTGCTTGAAGAATTAGAACACGCAAAGGCAAGAGGAGCGAGAATCTACGCAGAAGTCATCGGATATGGCTGTACTGCCGATGCATTTCATATCACTTCTCCGGCGGAAGATGGAAGCGGCGCCCAAAAGGCAATGCAGCTTGCGATGGAGGAGGCAGGAATTGCGCCGGAAGAGGTGGATTATATCAATGCACATGGAACAAGCACCCACCACAATGACTTGTTTGAAACAAGGGCAGTGATCGCTGCATTTGGAGAGGCAGCACATAAACTTAAGATCAATTCTACAAAATCGATGATCGGTCATCTGCTCGGAGCAGCAGGCGCTGTGGAATTTATTACTTGTGTCAAATCCATAGAAGAAGGGTTTATCCATCAGACTGTGGGAACTACGGAGGCAGATCAAGAGTGCACACTTGATTATGTGCTCGGTGCGCCTGTCAGACAGGAAGTGTGCTGTGCGATGAGTAACTCGCTTGGATTTGGCGGACATAATGCAACACTTCTGATCAGAAAGTATCATTAGTACGATTGGATTCGCTTTCAGAAAGTCATTGGGAAAAGAGGTACAAGAAATGGAAACAGAACAGTTAATACAGCTGATTCAGGCGGTGTCTGTATCGGAACTGACACAGTTTAAGTATGAAGAAAAGGGAGTGAAGCTCTCTCTTAGAAAAGGAGAAAGAAGGACTGGATGCCATACCGGTATAACTGCAGAAGGAGATATGGAAAGTCAGATCAGTTTCTCTGGAAATGCAACTTCCGGGAAGAAAATGTTAGAGGAAGAGGCAAGCAGATTGGATTCGCAGAAAGAAAAGAAGCAAGAGAATCTGGAACAGAACTGCGAGGGAGTTCAGGAGAAACCAGAAGGAACGATTGTGACCTCACCGCTTGTCGGAACATTTTATGAAGCTCCGGCAGAGGGAGAAGCGCCTTATGTGAAAGTGGGCGATATTGTTCAGAAAGGGCAGATGCTTGCAATCGTGGAGGCGATGAAGCTGATGAATGACATTGAAAGCGATTTTGCAGGTACTGTGGCAGAAATCTATGTGGCAAATGGAGAGGCGGTTTCTTACGGACAACCGTTGTTTCGAATTGTAGAAGGGAAGTAGAGAGATGAAACGATTGAATGTAAAGGAAATAGAAGCGATTATTCCACATCGCCATCCATTTCTTCTGATTGATTACATAGAAGATTATGAGCCGGGGAAATATGCGGTCGGATATAAATGTGTGAGTTATCGGGAGGAATTTTTTAAAGGACATTTCCCACAAGAACCGGTGATGCCGGGGGTATTGATCGTGGAGGCACTGGCGCAGGTCGGAGCTGTAGCCATTTTGAGCATGGAGGAAAATCAAGGCAAAACAGCTTATTTCGGAGGAATCCAGAAATGTCGCTTTCGTGAGAAAGTGATTCCGGGAGATCAATTGAAACTGGAAACAAAAATCATCAGACAGAAAGGACCGCTTGGAATTGGTGAGGCAGTCGCAAGTGTGAATGGGAAAATCGCAGCGACTGCAGAGCTGACGTTTATGGTAGGATAGGAAAAAGGGTGGAACTATGATAAAGAAAGTATTAGTCGCGAACCGCGGAGAAATCGCGGTGCGTATTATAAGGGCATGTCGGGAGATGGGAATTGAGACAGTTGCAGTGTATTCGCAGGCAGATGAGGAGGCGCTTCATACACAGCTTGCAGATGAAGCAATCTGTATCGGACCGGCACAATCTTCGGAAAGCTATCTGAATATGGAGCAGATCATCAGTGCCACCTTAGTATCCGGGGCAGATGCCATTCATCCAGGATTTGGATTTTTATCGGAGAACAGTAAATTTGTGGAACTGTGTGAGAAATGCAACATTACGTTTATCGGTCCTTCCTCTGAAGTGATTCAAAAAATGGGGAATAAAGCACAGGCTCGGAGCACAATGATAGAAGCGGGTGTTCCGGTCATTCCGGGAAGTAAGGAAGCAGTAAGAGACGTTTCACATGGCGCTGAAATTGCAGAGGAGATCGGTTATCCGGTAATGATCAAGGCGGCGCTTGGAGGCGGCGGCAAGGGAATGCGTGTGGCAGAAACCCGCGAGACATTTGCGGCAAGCTTTCAGACGGCTCAGAAAGAAGCACAGATGGCATTCGGAGATGGAACGATGTATCTTGAGCG
>ENA-OPYY01000177-OPYY01000177.1-human-gut-metagenome-genome-assembly--contig:-NODE-177-length-26758-cov-3.226841_pt1 | contig 26758 bp, 22 predicted proteins | sample MGYA00242472_ERZ504481 | MGnify/ENA primary metagenome ERZ504481 (study PRJEB26092, sample SAMD00036265) | human gut metagenome | host: Homo sapiens | study: EMG produced TPA metagenomics assembly of...
TGCACATCCTGCCTCCGCAGAGTTACCTGCACTTCGGATTCCTCATCAACCAGGCACGGGGCATCGTCACCGACTCGGGAAACATCGCCGAAGAAGCTACCTTCCTCGACGTCCCCTGCATCACCCTCAATACCTATGCCGAGCATCCCGAAACCTGGCGCATCGGTACCAACGAGCTGGTAGGCGAAAATTCCTTCGCTCTCTCCGCCTCGCTCGACAAGCTGCTGCACGGAGAATGGAAGCACACCACCCTGCCCGACCGCTGGGACGGACGAACGGCGGAACGCATCGTACAGACACTACTGAACGGCAACAATTCATAATCCTCCATAAATTCTATCCCAAGCTTGCAAACGTCTATCCCAAACCTACGGACGCTTATCCCAAGCTTGGGTCTTTCTATCCCAAGGCTTGGGATAGAACTTTCTCCATACGTTGTGCAACTTTATCCTTTATATCCGGCAACTTTTCTATAAGGATTCTGTACGTTTTTTATCTGTATCCGGCAAACAAGACATACGACTTTCACGTTCATTTAACCATATCTCCCGTTTCTTTAGTCTATATTTGCTTCTTGATTAACCTTAATTTGTTAACTTTGCGCCCGAATTATCTGTAACTTATGAAGCAAAGATATACAATTTACGCCCTTTTCCTGCTGTCACTGTTCGTCTCCATCAGCGCATCCGCCCAGATAAAGGGTGTCATCACAGACTCCCTCACGAACGAACCGCTGATGTATATCACCGTACAGTATGAAGGGAAAGGTGTAGGCGGCATCTCCAACGCAAACGGTGAATACCAGGTGGAAACCCGCAAAGGCTGGGATGAGCTGACGTTCTCCGCCGTAGGCTATATCACCAAGAAAGTAAAACTGAAACCCGGCACCCGGGTGCTGAACGTCAAACTGCAATCGGATGACATCATGCTCTCCGAGGTCGTGGTGAAGCCCAAAAAGGAGAAATATTCCCGCAAGAACAACCCCGCCGTGGAGTTCATGAAGAAGGTCATCGAGAACAAGAAGGCACTGAAACTGGAAGAGAACGACTACTACCAGTACCAGAAGTACGAAAAGATGAAGATGTCGCTCAACGACGTCACCCCTGACAAAATGGAGAAAGGCATCTACAAGAAATTCTCCTTCTTCAAAGACCAGGTGGAGGTATCGCCCAAGACCAACAAGATGATTCTACCCATCTCCATCAAGGAGACGGCGAGCAAGACCATTTTCCGTAAAAGCCCCAAGAGCGAAAAGACCATCATCGAAGGCATGAACTCCACTGGTATCGAAGAGTTCTTCAACACCGGAGACATGCTGGGGACCATCCTTACGGACGTATTCTCCGACATCAACATCTACGACGACGACATCCGGCTGCTGCAACGCCGCTTCGTCAGCCCCATCGGTCGCGGAGCCATCAGCTTCTACAAGTACTATCTGATGGACACACTCATGGTGGACAAGCAGGAGTGCGTGCATCTGACTTTCGTTCCGCAGAACCCGCAGGACTTCGGTTTCACGGGGCACCTCTACGTGGTGAAGGACTCCACCTATGCCGTGAAGAAATGTACCATGAACCTACCCAAGAAGACGGGTGTCAACTTCGTGGAAAACCTCGACATCGTGCAGCAGTTCGAACAACTGCCCGACGGAAACTGGGTGCTGACCGATGACGACATGACCGTGGAACTGCACTTTGTGAAAGGCATCCAAGGCCTGGAAGTACAGCGGACCACCAAGTACAGCGACTATCAGTTCACAGAGATAGAACCCCGCCTCTTCCGCCTGAAAGGAAATGTCATCAAGGAGGCGAACATGCTTGCCAAGAGCGACGAGTATTGGGCGAAAGTGCGCCAAGTGCCTCTCACCAAGAAGGAGAGCACGATGGACGTATTCATGAACCGTATCGAACAGATTCCCGGCTTCAAGTACGTCATCTTCGGAGCGAAAGCCTTGATTGAGAACTTCGTGGAAACGGGCAGCAAGAAACATCCCAGTAAGTTCGACTTCGGTCCTATCAATACAATGATAACCAGCAACTACGTCAACGGCACGCGCTTCCGTCTGAGCGGTATGACAACCGGTAACCTCGACCCGCATTGGAGCCTGAGCGGTTACGGCGCCTACGGAACCAAGGACAAGAAATGGTTCTACTCCGGGCAGGTGGCCTACTCCTTCAACAAACGCGAATACGTATTGTGGGAGTTCCCGAAGCACTACATCGCCTTCAAGTACACCTACGACGTGATGTCTCCCATGGACAAGTACCTCGCCACGGACAAGGACAACTTGTTTGTCGGCTGGAAATGGACCACGGTAGACCAGATGTCCTACATGCGCGATGCCACCCTGACCTACGAGCTGGAAACCAATACCGGCTTCTCCGTACAGGCCATGGCACGCCACCGCAACGACCAGCCTGCGGGGCAACTGCAATACTGGAAGAACAACGGAGAAACACCCGGACAGTGGGATGAAAAGAATACGCTGGTGCACGACATCACCACTACCGAGCTGGGTGTGACCCTGCGTTACGCTCCCGGCGAAACCTCGTCAACACCAAACAGCGCCGCGTGCCCGTATCGTTGGATGCGCCCACCTTCACCCTCTCCCACACCGCCGGATTCAAGGGCGTGCTGGGTGGAGAGTACAACTTCAACCTGACGGAAGCCAGCATCCGGAAGCGCTTCTGGCTCGGCTCGTGGGGCAAGCTGGACGTAACGGCACGTGCCGGTGCGCAATGGAACACCGTTCCCTTCCCCCTGCTGAACCTACCGATGGCAAACCTCTCGTACATCACGCAGAACAACGAGTCCTTCAACCTCATCAACAACATGGAGTTCCTGAACGACCGTTACGCCTCCCTCAACCTAAGCTACGACATGAACGGAAAACTCTTCAACCGCATCCCGCTCATCAAGAAGCTGAAGTGGCGTGAGATGTTCCGCATCCGTGGCCTGTGGGGCACGCTGACGGACAAGAACAACCCGTACAAGAGCAACAATCCCGACCTGTTCCTCTTCCCCATGCGCGACGGCGTACCCACCAGCCACGTCATGGGCAAAACTCCCTATGTGGAAGCCAGCGTAGGCATCTACAATATCTTCAAGCTGCTCCACATAGAATATGTACGCCGACTGACCTATACGGACATACCGGGAGTGAAGAAGGGCGGTATACGGTTTATGATACTGATGATTTTTTAGAAGTTACATACTATGCAACCATTAGCAGAACGGCTTAGACCAAGAACATTAGATGAATATATCGGTCAGAAACATTTAGTGGGACCGGGTGCAGTGCTGCGTAAGATGATTGATGCAGGACGTATCTCTTCGTTTATCTTATGGGGCCCTCCGGGAGTGGGAAAGACAACCCTGGCACAGATTATCGCCAACAAGCTGGAAACCCCTTTCTATACACTTAGTGCCGTGACCAGCGGTGTGAAGGATGTACGCGACGTGATAGAGCGTGCCAAGAGCAACCGCTTCTTCTCGCAAGCCAGTCCCATCCTCTTCATCGACGAGATACACCGTTTCAGCAAGTCGCAGCAAGACTCGCTGTTGGGAGCCGTGGAGCAAGGCACCGTGACGCTGATAGGCGCCACCACGGAGAACCCTTCGTTCGAGGTCATCCGCCCGCTACTATCCCGCTGCCAGCTCTATACCCTGAAGTCACTGGAGAAGGACGACCTGCTGGAACTGCTGCAACGCGCCATCACCACGGACACCGTGCTGAAGGAACGGAAAATAGAACTGAAAGAAACCACCGCCATGCTCCGCTTCAGCGGAGGAGACGCCCGCAAGCTGCTCAACATCCTCGAACTGGTGATAGATTCCGAAGCCACCGACCCTGTCCTCATCACGGATGACATGGTGACCGAACGCCTTCAACAGAACCCTCTTGCTTACGACAAGGACGGCGAGATGCACTACGACATCATCTCCGCTTTCATCAAATCCATTCGCGGCAGCGACCCGGATGGCGCCATCTACTGGCTGGCACGCATGGTAGAAGGCGGTGAAGACCCTGCCTCATAGCTCGCCGCCTCGTCATCTCCGCTTCCGAAGACATCGGACTGGCCAACCCCAACGCGCTGCTGCTTGCCAACGCCTGCTTCGACACGTTGATGAAAGTGGGATGGCCCGAGGACGTATCCCCCTGGCAGAAGCCACCATATACCTCGCCACCAGTCCCAAGAGCAATTCAGCCTATATGGCCATCAACAATGCCCTGGAACTGGTACGCGAAACGGGCAACCTCCCCGTCCCCCTGCACCTACGCAATGCGCCCACCAAGCTGATGAAGCAGTTGGGCTACGGCGAGAAGTACAAGTACGCCCACGACTACCCCGGCAACTTCGTCAAGCAGCAATTCCTGCCCGACGAACTGAAAGACCGCCGCATCTGGGAACCACAATTCAACCCTGCCGAGCAGAAACATAAGGAACGGATGCAGCAACTCTGGGGAGAGGAAAAAAAATGGTAAGCTATCAATTCAAATTAAAAATTGAAAATTAGAGATTAAAAGTCGGATACAGAAAATCCCCACAACAAATAACTCATAACTCATAACTCCATGAATATAGTAGTATTAGACGGCTATGCCGCCAACCCCGGCGACCTCTGCTGGGACGAATTGCAAGCCTTGGGCGAGTGCACCATCTACGACCGCACCGCCCCTGCGGAAGTATTGGAACGCGCTGCTGGTGCAGAAATCCTGCTGACCAACAAAACTGTACTCACCGCTGAACACATGGCGGCACTGCCCGAACTGAAGTATATCGGTGTGCTGGCCACCGGATATAACATCGTAGACACCACTGCCGCCAAAGAACGCGGAATCATCGTCACCAATATTCCCGCCTACAGCACCGACTCCGTAGCCCAAATGGTCTTTGCCCACATCCTAAACATCACCCAGCAAGTGCAACACCACTCCGAAGAGGTGCACCGGGGCCGCTGGACAGCAAGCAAGGACTTCTGTTTCTGGGACACGCCGCTCATCGAACTGCGCGAAAAGAAGCTCGGAATCGTAGGCCTGGGCCACACCGGTTTCACCACCGCCCGCATCGCCATCGGCTTCGGTATGAAGGTATGTGCCTACACCTCCAAGACCAACTTCCAGCTTCCTCCCGAAATCCGCAAGATGGAGCTGGACGAGCTGTTCCGCGAATGTGACATCATCAGCCTGCACTGTCCCCTCACCGACTCCACCCGCGAGATGGTAAATGCAGAACGGCTCCGACTGATGAAGCCCACCGCCATCCTCATCAATACCGGACGCGGCCCGCTCATCAACGAACAAGACCTTGCCGACGCACTTAACAACGGCACCATCTATGCCGCCGGCGTAGACGTACTCTCGCAGGAGCCTCCCCGTGCCGACAATCCATTGCTCTCTGCCCGCAACTGCTACATCACTCCGCACATTGCCTGGGCAAGCACGGCCGCGCGCGAACGCCTCATGCAGATTATGCTCGAAAACATCAAGGCCTACCAAGACGGCAAGCCGGTGAACGTAGTGAATAAATAAGCAAACAACATGGGAAAGTCCGCCGTAAAAGGTCTGTTCTACATCTGTCTGATAGCAGCGACATTCGTCTTGGCCACCATCACCATAGTGGCAGCCTTCTCAGGAAATGTAGCTCCGGTCGATTCCGTCATCATGCCATTACTGGGGCTGGCAGTGCCCGTACTCCTGATTGTCAATCTGATAACGGCACTCTGCTGGGCATTGGCCCGTAAGCGCTGGGCACTGGTTCCGCTGGTGGCATTCTTCTGCAACTGGGGATATCTGACGTCTGTCTTCCAGCTCCACCTGCCGAAAGACAAGACCCCGGCAGGCAAGTATCTGAAGATAGCCACCTACAACATACACAACTTTGGAGGTGAGATTACCGGTTATTCCTGCAAGGAGATAGCCCGGTACATGCAGCAGGAGGGCGTGGATGTGCTGTGCTTCCAGGAGTTCGGAGACAACAGTGACTTCCCCACAGACAGCATACGGCGCGTACTCTCGCATTGGTCACACGCGCTCATCCCTTCTGAAGACTCCGTCAAGGGCGTACTGCCTATCGCCGTATTCAGCCGCTATCCATTGGCGAACCACCGTTTCATCACTTACCAGCACAGCTCCAACTGTAGCATGATGTGCGATGTAGTGATGGGTACGGATACCATACGTCTGATAAACAACCACCTGCAGACCACCAGCGTTAGCCAGAAGCGCAGGAAGTGGGAACGCGAGCTGGCCACCGACGACACCCGCCGCGAAGTCCAGGCAGCCAAAGATGCCGCAGGCACCCTGCACGAAAACTTCATGAAGCGGGCCACGCAGACTTACGTCATCAGCCACTACGCCAAGACCAGCCCCTATCCCGTGCTGCTATGCGGCGACTTCAACTCAATACCTTCCTCCTACACCTACCATCATTTGAGGAAAACCCTCAAAGACGGATTCCGCACTGCCGGAAACGGATACATGTACACCTACCGCTATGCCAAACGCATGTTGCGTATTGACTACATCTTCCACTCCCCCAGCCTGAAGGGTATTGCATACTACTCTCCAGACCTGGATTTGTGCAGCGACCACAATCCAGTGATTATGGAGGTTGAAATACAATAAAGTAAAGAAAGCCAAAAACAATAAGGGCTGTCCCGGAAATCCCGGAACAGCCCTTGCCTTATCATATTCCGCCATTCAACGGAGGTTATCTGCACCCGATTAGTTGAACACGTAACGGATACCGACTTGCAGTTTCCAGCATTCGCTGTAGTTCTGATAGGTGTCGTAAGTCTTGGTAGGATATTCACCGTTCACCTTATACATGGAGAATACCGGAGTCAGGTCAGTGGCGCTCTTCACCCCTTCATACTTCAGGATTCGGTTGCTGTTGGAAACGGTGTTGGTCTTGGAGATACCCCATTTGGAGTTGATGAGGTTACCCACGTTCATGATGTCGAAACTCAACTGGAAGCAATGCTTGGTCTTGCCAATCTTGAATTCGAAATCCTCCAGTAAACGGAAGTCAAAGCGGTGCACCCACGGAGCGCGGGCAGCATAAGCCTCGGCATACTGTCCTTTGTGATTCTTCAAGTACGAATCCTGCTCTACGAATTTCCAGAAGGCAACGCGGTCTTCCTCTGTCTTGAAGTTGATTTCACTATCGTCCTTCGGAATGTACATCAAGTCGTTGTTGATACCGTCGCCGTTCATGTCGTTGGTGTAGCAGAAGCTGTAACCGCCGGAAGAATAGCCGGAATAGAACAGATTCAGGTGTGTGCCGCGAAGCAGGCCTTTGTGTCTGAAGGGGATGTAGTAGCCCACAGAAGCAATCACCTTATCGGGAACCACATACTGTGACCGTTGTGCATCCACATAATTGGAACCATCAATCGTGTTCAATCCCTGCCAAGTGGAGATAGGGTCGCTGCCCGGAAGACCGGAAACTTCTTTGGACTCCGTGTGCGTATAGGCCAGCATCAGCATCAAGTCATCCACCGGCTGGGCATTCACCGTGATGTTTGCCGTATAGCCGTAGCCTTTGGATGTATTGTCGAGTACCACGCATTCTTGCCATTGTAATGCACGAAGTCGCCTGCATATTTCACATTCTTGTCGGGGTTGTCATAAAGAGAATAAGAGTACACCATGCGGTTATCCGCACCATTGAAACGTTGCATACCCGTATGCAGCAGTTCCGTAGTTGTCACGTCTTTTCCATCAGCGCCCTTGACGGTGGTCAGCTTATTGTACTTCCATTCGTCGGGGTTCTTGATATTGATGTTGTTGATGGTAACGGCATTCACATTCTTCGTGAACATGAACTCTCCCGTCACGGTCAAGGGGAAAGATACGGGTACCTGATAGTCCACCGCGATAGACGACTTCCACACCTGCGGCATCTTGAAGTCCTGAGCCACACCGGAAATCTTGCTTCCCCGCCACGTGTTTCTCAATCGTGGTGGGGAGGTTGAACTTGTCGATTATCTGGTTCATGTCCGTAATCATGCCGCCTGCCAACTGGTCCAGACGGGAATCATGGCCCACCACCTTTCCATTGTCATATTGGGTCTTAAAGGTAACGGAGTTCTGTACCATAGAAGCATTGGTCGGCATATTGGTGAAGAAAACCAACGGCAGACGTCCGGTAAACACACCCGTACCTCCACGTACTTTCAGCGACTTGTCCTTGAACACGTCCCAAACGAAACCTATACGGGGAGAAATCTGCCATCTGGAATCCGGCCACTTGCCAGTGTCGATGTGCTGCCCGTCGAAGTCAAGCTCATAGATGGCATCGTTTCTCTGGAGGTCGTCGTTGTCGAACATCAAGTTGTCGAAACGGATACCGTAGGTCAGTTTCAGACTGTTGCCGAGGTTCCATTCATCCTGGGCATAGAAACCAAGCTGGTTGAAGGTAACCTGAGCATTGGGGTTGGCCACACCGTTGAAGCCATAAGTCAAAGCGAATGATTCGGGAGCTGCGCCACTCAGGAAATCTTCCAGACTGTTATAGCGGTAATATCCCGTACCGTTACGCATATAGGCGTTGTTGGCAAACTGGTGCTCGTAGCTAAGACCTGCCGTCAGCTTGTGGTTACCGGTGAAGAAGGTGAAGTTATCGGTAATGTTCGTAATCTTGTTCTTCACACCGTTGTTGTAGGTGAACAACTCGTAACCGGCGCTCATATACGGTTCCAGAATCTGGTTTCCGTTCTCGTCCTTGCCTGCCATGATGTCGATAAAAGGGAAAGGAGAAGAGTTGGTGCCGCGCATGTCCTCTATATTGGTGTAGGTGAACAGCAGCTGATTGGAAATCTTATCGGTGAAGCGGCTGTTCAAATCTGCCGCCCAAGACTGCACCTTGTTGTCCATGGAATACATGCTGTTGGCAAACGCCATAGACTGTGTACCTACGCGGTAAGTATTGTTCAGGCGATATCCCGTATCGGAAGAGTTGCCGTTCGGGGCATTCCAAGCCGTATTCTTCGTATTGTTGTAGCGGAGGCTCAAGCGATGGCGGTCCGTGATGTTCCAGTCGATGCGGGCCAGCAGCTTGGTGTTCTCCTCGTCGGCAGGGAAATTGGTGTAGGAGCCTGCATCATAGCCGTATTTGTCCTTCAGATGGTTGTACACCTTCTCCATGTCCGACTTCAGTGTACGGGACACCATACCTTTCGCATCTTCACCGTCCTCGCGCGCGCGATACTTTATAACCTCTCCCGGAGTCTTCTCTTTTTCGTAGTTCACGAAGAAGAACAGTTTGTTCTTGATGATAGGACCGCCCAGCGTGAAGCCGTAGGTAGTCTTGGACTCGTCGGAACGTGCTCCCAGGTCCTCGCCGTTGATGCGGTTACCGCGCATGTCCTGGTTGCGGTAATAGGTATAGGCAGTACCTCTGAACGTGTTCGTACCACTCTTGGTAATGGCGTTGATGCCGCCGCCTATGAAGTTCGTCTGGCGCACGTCGAAGGGAGCCACCACTACCTGCACCTCTTCGATGGCATCCATGGAGATAGGGTTGCCGCCGCCGGGAAGGTTGGAGCTAAGTCCGAAGTTATTGTTGAAGTTGGCACCGTCGATAGTGAAGTTCGTGGAACGTCCGTCACCGCCGGCAAAACTCATGCCGTTAGCATAGGGAGAAAGGCGGGCAATGTCACTGATGCTGCGGTTCACGGTGGGAAGCTGCGTCATCTGTGCAGACGAGATATTGGTAGTGGCACCCGTCTTTTCAGCGGTGAACTTGGTCTTGGCAGCCGTCACAATCACTTCGTTCAGCAACTCGGAAGATTCACTCATCTCTACGTTCAAGTTGTATACCTCACCCAGCTGAAGGGTGATGTCCTTATAAATAACCGTCTGATAGCCGATGTAGGAAATCTCCACCCGGTAGGGACCACCGGTGCGCATACCCTGGATGGAATAGCGTCCGTCAACGTTGGTCACGGTTCCGTAGCGCGAACCGGAAGGCTGGTGAACAGCCTGGACAGTGGCGCCGATAATGGGCTCATTACTTGCATCCGTCACCTTACCTGCCATAGAGGCAGTGGTGACCTGCGCATCTACACCCACGGTGGCCAGTAACAGCAGCACCGTCAGTATAATTCTTACTCTCTTTAACATAATGTCTTTTAAATTAGTTTCTTAAAACGTTATATTTCTTAAAACATTGGCAAAGATACGCAAAATTATATATAAAGGCATTACAACGCGATTACATTTTTTAAGGATTTATTCAATACAAGGCAGTACCACTGTGAAACGGCTTCCACGGCCTTCCTCGGACTGGAGTTCGATGCGTCCTCCCATCTTTTCGACAATGAGCACACAGATGGACAAGCCCAGCCCGACGCCTTGGGAAAACTCGCTGCGCTTGTAGAAACGCTCGAAAATCATCTTCTGCTCGCTGTGCGGAATGCCTATGCCGGTGTCTTCCACATAAAGATGTACCTCGCTCATGCCGGACGGACAGCAATACCCCAGCCGGATGCTGCCTCCTTTCGTAAACTTGTTGGCATTGTTCAGGAAGTTGGTGAGTACCTGTGTCAGTCGCATGGGGTCTACATTCACCTGCACATCTTCGGGAGGGAAATCCTTGAGGAACTGCAACGGCGGCCGGATAAGCAGGCTATGCGTCTGATAGACGTCATCGAGCAACCGGCACACGCTCTCCCGCTGAAAGGTGAACGAAAGGTTACCCGACTCGATGCGCGACAGTTCCAGCACATCGCCCACCAGCTTCAGCAGCAGTTTGGTATTGGTGTTGATAATGTCCACAAACTCCTGCCGCTCTTCGTTTGAAAACTCCGGCTCATTGGCCAGCATGTCCGAGAAGCCGACAATGGCATTGAGCGGAGTGCGGATCTCGTGGCTCATGTTGTTGAGGAACGACTGTTTCAGTTCGGCCTGCTCCGCCAGCTCGCGGGATTCTATCAGCTCCTGCTCGTGGTCTTTCAGTTCCTGGATATTCTGCAGCAATCCGGCTATGATGGGTGCGTGTCCGGGGGTGTGGATGGTATTGTAGCTGAACTCCCACCACTGGAACTCACCGGTGAAGTTACAGCGATACTGCCCCTTGTGGTGCGTGCGTTCATGCCTTGCCGCTATGTTCTTGCGGAAGGCGGGTAAGTCGTCGGGATGGATGTAGGGAGTGATTTCATCGAGCAGAAGACGGCCGGGGCGATGATGAATAAGCTCGCAAAACTGCGAGTCGCAGGACACGGAATCTCCCTCCAGTCGCCAGGCGTAGGTAGAATTTCCTTCGATGGCCAGGCAGAGGGTCTCATGCTCGTAGAGGAGGTTTCGCAATGCCTCACGCTTGCGCCTGCGTTCGCGCAGCAGGCTGAAGGAGAGCAAGACTATCACCGTCAGCACGAAGACTGCGCCCAAGATGGAACCGATAAGTATAGGATAGCGGTAGCGCTCCGAAAAAGGGATATACATCACAGTGTACTCTGCCGGAATGCTCTCGAGCGGGATGCCATACTTCTGCAGCACATGCCAGTTCAGCACGTACTGCTTGGCGCATTCCGTCACCTGCTGCCGGGGCATCCGCCCTTCGAGGCGTTCCTTGATACCGGTCGCCATGTATCTTATCTGGCTTTCCAGTGGAGTGAAATATCCTCCCAGCAAGTAGTCGGCAAAGCCGAAGCCCTCGTTGATGGTCTGAAACGTGGGATTGTCGAAGAGCATGCCCACACGCTTGGTGGTATAGTCTCGCTTGGTGTAGAGCAGCAACGTATTGTCGCCGCGTCCCAGCCACATCAGATGGCGTATCGCTATGGAGTCGCTCGTCATGCGCACAATCTTCGTGGTGTCCAGCAACACGTCTATGTTCTGCCGTTTCAGTATAGGCTGATAGTCTCCCTCTCGCGCACACGGTGATAGGAGGAACCGGCAAAGTAAGCACCCTCGGTAGAGGTCACGATGGCGAACCCCTGCCCACGACACTGCTCATTCAACGCATGCCATATCTTGCGGTCCAGAAACACTTGTCCGTTCATCAGGCAGATGCGCGACTTTCCCATGATACTCTCTATCATGCGTATGGTACGCAAGTAATCGGGCGTGTCGGCATAGCCCGTGATGTTGGGGTATTGCAGGAGCAGAGATATGTTGGGATAGTTCACACCGCTGAACACAACGGGTATTTCATGCGCCAACGGGTGTCTGCATGCCATCAGCGCATAGGCAGCCTGGTCGTCGAGCACGGCTATCAACTCGGCTCCCCAGGCAGAGAGGTCGTCCACGAAACCGGCCATACGGAGGTTTTCTGCCTCCTCCATGTAGCGGTCGCAGTCCAGATAGTATTCGCGTACATCGCAGTCCAAGCCGAGAAGGCTGAACTCTTTTTGCAACAGTTCCAGAGCCTTCGCAGCAGGCGGATAGCACGGCTCGAAAGAGTGTATCAGCGCAATACGCCGTGTCTCCGCATGGGCAGGGTGTGCACACACGAGGCAGAGAGAAAGAATCAATATGTATCCGGCAACTGCCTTTATGTGCTTCATATCCGGAAGGTCCTTTTCGACTTGTATCAGCAAAGATACGAATGTTTTTTAAGAATAATGGACTATTTCTTCTGTTTCTGTAACAAAGAATACGTTTTCTTAAATCATTGACACATCCCAACTTATCTTTCAGAGGATTTACCGAATATCCCTAAAGAACCGATTCTTCGTCCAGTATTCCAAAGTGGAGATCTATTTGTTCTTAACCTTCGGCAACACCGCATTCAGTACCATATATCCCAACATACCGGCAACAATCGTTCCCAGCAATACACCAAACTTCGCCTGGTTCAGCAGATCCGGATATTCTCCTGCAAAAGAAAGGTTGGCAATAAATAAAGATACCGTAAAGCCAATACCCCCCAACAAGGATACTCCGGCAACACTTCTCCAATTCATTCCCGGAGGCATTGAGGACAAACCACTCTTGACCGCCAGCCAGGTAAACAGAAAAATACCGATAAACTTGCCAAGAAGCAATCCTGCAGCCACCGCTATACTAACAGCTCCAACAACGCCACCGCCTCCACTGAACACCACACCAGCATTGGCAAAAGCAAAAAGCGGCAGTATCACAAAGTTTACCGTACCATGCAAATTGTCTTCCAAGGATTGCAAAGGACTAATCACATAATCAGAAGCGCGTTCTACTTGTTTTAGAGTGGCAATCTGCTCATTGGTCAATATAATATTATCTGATTTGGTAACCGGAAAATCACCGATAATGTCGCGGATGCGTTTAATGTATTTCCCGGCATCCAAACGGGGACGGGCCGGTATTACAAAGGCCAGTATCACTCCGGAAATAGTGCTGTGAATGCCCGACTGAAGGAACAAATACCAAATAATTACCCCGATAAGCAGGAAGAATATCTTCTGTGTCATACCGAATTTCCCCATATAGTAAAGGAAGAAATAAAGGACAGCAGCTACAATAAGATATCCGTATGCCACTTCGGAACTATAGAAAATGGCAATAACCAGAATGCCGCCAATATCATCGACCACTGCAAATGCCGTCAGGAAAATTTTCAGACTCAAAGGCACCCGTTTACCCAGCAGACTGAGTACACCCAATGAAAAAGCAATATCCGTAGCCATCGGTATAGCCATACCGCGCGTTTCCGGAGTACCCTGAACGACCAAAAGTGAATAGACAATGACCGGCACCAACATACCGCCACATGCCGCTACAAAGGGTAAAGAAGCCTTACGAAAGGAAGAAAGTTCACCCACCAGCAGTTCCCGCTTTATCTCCAACCCCACAGCCAGAAAGAAAACAGTCATCAAGCAGTCGTTTATAAACTCAATCATTTTCAACGGATGACCGCCATGGGAGAACAAATTAAAGTCTCCGATGCGCAGATGCAGTTCCTGCAAAAGAAAGCCCTGATACAACGGAGCCATCGGCGAATTAGCAATAACGGCCGCCAAAATAGCCATCAAAAACAGCAAGATGCTCGCCGCTATATTCAGCGACGAGAAGTTTTTCACAGTACGTAAAATAATCATAAAGAAGTATATTTGATTTAAGATTTCATCCTTTCGACATCAATCCAGCTTCAAGACTGCCAGGAACGCTTTCTGAGGTACCTCCACATTACCAATCTGTTTCATACGCTTCTTACCTCTCTTCTGTTTCTCAAGCAATTTTCGTTTACGGCTCACGTCACCTCCATAACATTTGGCCGTTACGTCCTTACGCACAGCCTTAATCGTTTCCCGGGAAATAATCTTGGCACCGATAGCAGCCTGAATGGCGATATCGAACTGCTGTCTCGGAATCAGGTCTTTCAACTTCTCGCACATCCGGCGTCCCAATTCGTAGGCATTGTCAAAGTGTGTCAAGGTAGAAAGAGCATCCACCGGCTCACCGTTCAGCAAAATATCCAGCTTCACCAGTTTGGAAGGACGAAAACCGTTGGGATGATAGTCAAAAGAGGCATATCCCTTAGAGATACTCTTCAATTTATCATAGAAATCGATAACTATTTCGCCAAGAGGCATGTCATAGTATATTTCTACACGGTTACCTGAAATATATTCCTGCTTCACCAGCTCGCCACGCTTGCCCAGACAAAGAGTCATGATAGGGCCGATGTAATCAGTGGTGGTAATCACCGAGGCACGGATATAGGGCTCCTCAATACGGTCTATCATAGTAGGGTCGGGCATGCTGCCGGGGTTATGCACTTCAGTCATATTTCCCTGCTTGTCATAGATATTGTAGGAAACGTTGGGCACGGTGGTGATAACGTTCATGTCAAATTCACGGTCAAGGCGCTCCTGCACAATCTCCATATGGAGCAGCCCAAGGAAACCGCAACGGAAACCAAAGCCCAAAGCTAATGAAGACTCAGGCTGGAAAGTCAGCGAAGCATCATTCAACTGCAACTTCTCCAAAGAAGAACGCAAGTCCTCGAAATCTTCTGCCTCGATGGGGTACACACCGGCAAAAACCATCGGCTTCACCTCCTCAAAACCGGCGATGGCCTCTTCGCAAGGACGGGCAATATGCGTAATCGTATCACCTACTTTCACTTCCTTAGAGGTTTTGATACCCGAGATGATATAGCCCACATCCCCCGTACGCAACTCCGGACGTGGCATCATTTCCATTTTGAGAACTCCGATTTCATCCGCATCATATTCCTTGCCAGTATTGAAGAATTTTACTTTATCCCCTTTACGAATCACACCGTTCACTATCTTGAAATATGCAATGATACCACGGAAAGAATTGAAGACAGAATCGAAAATCAACGCCTGCAACGGAGCTTCCTCGTCACCCTCCGGATGGGGGATATGCTCAATGACCGCAGCCAGAATCTCTTCCACTCCCATGCCTGTTTTGCCGGAAGCACGGATAATCTCATCACGCTTGCAGCCCAACAGTTCAACGATTTCGTCCTCCACTTCCTCGGGCATGGCGCTTGCCATGTCACATTTGTTGATGACGGGGATAATCTCCAAATCATGCTCAATCGCCATATAGAGGTTTGAAATGGTCTGCGCCTGCACTCCTTGCGAAGCATCTACAATAAGCAAGGCTCCTTCACAAGCGGCGATGGAACGTGACACCTCGTACGAGAAGTCCACGTGTCCCGGAGTGTCTATCAAGTTCAGAATATACTTTTCACCTTTATAGGTGTACTCCATTTGTATGGCATGGCTCTTGATGGTGATACCTCTTTCCTTCTCAAGGTCCATGTCATCCAGCATCTGTCCGTTAGTTACTTGTATAGTATTGGTAAATTCCAGCAGACGGTCTGCCAAGGTTGATTTACCGTGGTCGATATGGGCAATAATGCAAAAATTTCGTATATTCTTCATTGTCAATAACTATCTATTAATTGGGTGCGCAAAGATAGTGAAAACAGAGCAAATAAAAAAATGCGTTGATAACATATTCATGTACCAACGCATCTTTTTATAACATTCCAATCAATTCCTCGCTTAGTTCAGCTTTACAAACAATTCGCCTTCCACTTCAGAAGTAGAAACCTTGTCTTCTCTTAACAACCAGCCCAATCCCAGGAAGAAGTCCTTGTCGATCAGTTTAGTTGCTTTCTTGATTTGCTTGTGAGTCAAGCCATCTGTGCCATTCAGTGCAGTCCAAATCTGTCCTGCAACATTACCAGCTTTTTCTTTTAACATTTCTATTTGCTTTTAGTTAAACGTTATCCTCATCTCCAAAGATAGAGATGTCGGTGTTTTTATATCGCTGCAAAGATAGGTATATTTATGTTATACAACACGTTATTAGGCACTTTTTTTCTTACTAAGGAGTAAAAAAGTTCTTTTTTCTTACTTTGAGGACGTTTTTTCCAGGTATTCGGTCCAAATTTGGGCAGCTACCTCTACCATCCTGGCACACGGGCGTTTAGCATAATACTGCTCGGTACGGGCTTCCGGAACGGACGAACCTTCCGGTTTTCTCAACCCCAACAATTCAGCACATATCAAAGAGCCATTTCGTTTCTTGAATTCAGCAGCCAGCTCCTGCACCAACGCATAGTTTGCCGCCTTACCTTCACGGTCCTTGCCTTCCACAGCTCCTTTTTCCAATCCGGCCAATAGGAACATGCCGCATGCAGCACCGCATGTCTGCCTCATACGACCTATGCCACCACCAAAAGAAGCGGACATCCGGAAAGCCTGCTCTTCTGTAAAACCATACATATCTGCAAAAGCTCCCACTACCGATTGCGAACAGTTATAGCCACTCTTGAAAAGCTCCACAGCTTTTTCGATTCTGTCTTTTGTTTCCATAATCATTCTGTAATTTCCAACAACATCGGGCAATGGTCCGAGTGGACAACGTCACCCAATATTCTCGCCTCCTTCAACATCGGACGCACCGGCTCACTCACCATGCAATAATCAATGCGCCACCCTTTGTTCTTGGCACGTGAATTAAAGCGATAGCTCCACCACGTATATTCCTGCTTGTCGGGATGAAGCCAACGGAAGGAATCTATGAATCCCGCATTGAGAAAGCGCGTCATCCACTCCCGCTCTTCAGGCAGGAAGCCACTGTTAGTGGCATTCCTGATAGGGTCGTGAATGTCTATTGCCTCATGGCAGATATTATAATCGCCGCAAAGAATGAGTTTAGGACGCGTACGTTCCAGCTCCAATACATATTCCTGGAATTTCTCCAACCAGACCATCTTAAAGGCCTGGCGTTCATCACCGCTGGTACCGGAAGGATGATAAACACTCACAACAGACACATCACCGAAGTCGGCACGGATAAAGCGCCCTCGTTATCATATTCTTCAATGCCCATGCCGTACTCCACATGGTCCGGTTCTTGCTTGCTCAAAATAGCGACTCCGCTATACCCCTTCTTCTGTGCAGAATACAGGTAATGCTTATACCCCAAAGCATCCAGCGCCTCTGCCGGATACTGTTCCGGTTGCAGCTTTGTTTCCTGCAAACAAAGCACATCCGGCTGCTCTTGTGCCAGCCACTCGGGAAAACCTTTTGTCACGGCAGCCCGTAGCCCATTTACGTTATATGTAATAATCTTCATACTTATTTGATTTCTTAGAAATGAATTATTCAAGATGTCAACTCGGATACCAGCAGCATGATATTCAGCACAGTGACCACCGCAGCAATGGCATAAAGTACAAATGTACTCCATTTGCTGTTTACATACTGCCCCATCACTTTGCGCGAAGAAGTCAGTCCTACTTGCAGGAAAACCGTAAACGGCAGCTGGATGCTCAGTATCATCTGTGAAATCAGCAGTCCTTTGAACGGGTCTCCGATAAAGAAAATCAGCAGCAGTGCAATACCCAATGACAGAATCACACCCACCTGCGAGTGACTGTCTTTGATATGATAGGATTCTCCGAAAATACCGGCAAAGATAGAACCTGCCGCCATACCGCTGGTTATCGTGGAAGATATACCCGCCATCAGTAATGCCAATGCAAAAACCACGGCAGCACTGCTCCCCAGCAACGGCTCCAGCAAGGATTTGGCCTGCTGCAACTCTTCCACCTGAATACCGCTTTTAAAGAAAGTTGCCGCTGCCAGCAGTATCATGGCACTGTTGATGGCCCATCCCACAATCATAGAGAACAGCGTGTCGAACAATTCATATTTCAACACCTTACGGATGGATGCATCATCTTTCTTATTATATTCATGGCTCTGTATCACTTCCGAGTGCAGAAACAGATTATGCGGCATCACCACCGCACCGAGCACACTCATGATAATCAGCATGCTCCCATGCGGGAACGAAGGTGTCACCCACCCTTGTGCGGCCAGCGGCCAATCTATCTTCACCAGAAACAGCTCATAGATAAAGGAGAGCCCGATGACCGAAACAAAAGCAATGATGGAACGTTCTATCTTCTTGTAGGAATTAGTGAAAAGCATGACGACTACAAATACGGTAGTCAAGATAGAGCCCCATATGATGGGAATGTCAAACAGCATCTGCAAAGCGATGGCACCTCCCAATATCTCTGCCAGCGAAGTCGAGATGGAAGCCAATACCGCTGTACCCAATATGGGACGCGACACCCAGGAAGGAGTATATTTGGTAGCGGCTTCGGACAAGCACAAGCCGGTTACAATTCCCAGATGCGCCACATTATGCTGCAATACAATCAGCATGATAGTGGATAAAGTCACGACCCACAGCAATGAATAGCCAAATTCAGACCCTGCCGCAAAATTAGATGCCCAGTTCCCCGGGTCAATAAAGCCCACAGTCACCAGCAGTCCGGGACCTATATATTTAAAAACGTCCAGACCGCCCAGATAGCGTTTGTGGTCTCTCCGTTTCAAGTCTTTAAAAATATTCTTCATTGTATCTGTTCAATTAAGAGCGTAAAAATACTCAAATAATAACAAATACCTCCATGTTAGGTTCAAAAAAAGCCCCTGGCATCTTTCAATGTCAGGGGCTCTCATCCATTCTTTCAGGCAGGAGGCTCAATACCCCATCTCGTGCAATGCCTTGCACAATTGGTCGGGGCAGGAAGTGGAACGTCTTCCGCAGCGAATTCCTTCCAAACGGGCAATCACCGCATCTACCGGCATGCCTTTCACCAAACGTGAAAGTCCTTGCAGGTTTCCATTACATCCACCCCAAAATGCCACCTCTTTCACAATACCATCTTCCACATCCAGTTCGATGTTACTGCTACACGTACCTTGCGTCTTGTATGTATATGTCATTATTCTCCGCCTTCTTCCGGTTTCATGTTAGTATAAACCGTCTGTACATCATCAAACTCTTCGAGACGCTCTATCATTTTGTCGATGGTTTCGCGTTGCTCGGGAGTCACATCCTTCATATCGTTCGGGATATAGGTAAACTCACCGCCGACATCTTCAAAACCGCACTCTTCCAAATGTTTCTGGATAGCTGCATAGCTTTTCGGATCACCATAAATAGTGATAGTACCTTCTTCTTCATCCTCTTCGTAGTCTTCCTCTACGTCATAGTCTATCAAGTCAAGAATGAGTTCCTCCATATCGATACCGTCTTTCTTCTTGAAAGTGAACACACACTTGTGGTCAAACAAGAAAGCCAGTGAACCCATTGTTCCCAAGTTACCGCCGAACTTGTTGAACACGGAACGCACATCGGCTACTGTACGGGTAGTGTTATCGGTCAGTGTATCCACAAAAACAGCTACACCGTGAGGACCGTATCCTTCATAAGTCATACCCTTATAGTCGCTCTGGTCCTTACCCATCGCATTCTTGATAGCACGTTCAATATTATCCTTCGGCATGTTTTCACGCTTACAAGTAGCGATAACCGAACGCAGTGTCGGGTTGTTTTCCGGCTCCGGACCACCGGCCTTCACCGCAATAGCAATTTGTTTACCCAGTCTTGTAAAGGTCTTTGCCATGTGACCCCATCTTTTCAATTTGGCAGCTTTTCTATATTCAAACGCTCTTCCCATTGGAACTGTATTTTAAATTATGAATTATAAATTCTGAATAATGAATCAACGCAGCTTGGCACCCAACTTGTCCTCCAGGTTCTTCACCAGTTTGGACATAATCTTGTCAATCTGCTTATCGTTCAACGTGGCATTCTCATCCTGCAGCAAGAAGCTCACCGCGTAACTCTTCTTACCGGCTTCCAGATTCTTACCCTCATAAACGTCGAAGAGAGAAACCTCCTTCAGCAGCTTTTTCTCCGTCTCGTAGGCAATCTTCTCAATTTCCGCAAACTGCACTTTCTTGTCAAGCAGTAACGCCAAGTCGCGTTTCACGGCAGGGAACTTGGAAATTTCCGTATAGCTCACCTTCACATTGCGGATAGCCTTCAGCAATTCTTTCCAGTTGAAATCGGCATAGTAAACCTCGTTGTCAATATCGAATGCCTTCAGCAGCTTCTTTGTTACAATACCGAAAGTAGCCAACCGCTTTCCACCCCTTGTCTGTACGGATAAACCGGCAGCATAGATATCATCAGTCAGATTGCCGACAACCAAATCATGCATGTGCAGCCCCAATCTGGCAAAGACATTCTCAACATATGCCTTCAGCTCATATACCGAGCTGTTCTCATCCGGATGAGCCCATGAGTTGGTCACCCTCTTGCCAGTCACCCACAAACCAAGATGATAGTCTTCGGAATAAGCGGCAAGCACTTTCTCCGGATTCTTCTTTTCCTCGTTGAAGTGATAACAATTACCGAATTCAAAGAATTTCAGGTCTGCATTCTTACGGTTGGCGTTGTGCGAGATGCTTTCCAATCCACCGAAAAGCAGTGTCTGACGCATGGCATTCAAGTCTGCACTCAACGGATTCAGCAACATTACCAGATTCTTCGACGGATAAGACTCCAAGTTGTCATAGTAAGCGGCACGCGTCAACGAGTTGTTCAGAATCTCATTGAAACCACAGCCCACCAGCTGCTCGGCAACCAGGTTTTGCAGTTTGTTGGATTTATCATATTCACCCTTGGTAGTCAGGCAAGACTTCAAGGTAGTCGGAATCTCCACATTATTATATCCGTAGATACGCAGGATATCCTCTATTACATCGCAATCGCGCTGCACGTCCACACGGTAAGGAGGAACATCCAGTGTAAGCCCTTCGGCTGTCTCGTCTACAATCTTCATTTCCAGACTTGTCACGATGCTCTTGATGGTATCCACCGGAATAACTTTACCAATCAGTGAGTTCACTTTCTCATAGGCAAGTTCCACACGGAAATCCTTGGCAGGAGCGGCGCACACATCTTTTATTTCAGAAGAAATGGTACCTCCGGCAAGATCCTTTACCATCAAAGCTGCCAGCTTCAGGCAGTAAATAGTGGCATTCGGGTCAATACCCCTTTCAAAACGGAAAGAAGCATCTGTGTTCAATCCATGACGACGGGCTGTCTTGCGCACCCATGTGGGATGGAAGTAAGCACTTTCAAGGAACACATCCTTGGTGGTTTCCGTAGAACCGGAATCCAGACCGCCGAATACACCGGCAATACACATCGCCTCTTCCTTGTTGCAAATCATCAAGTCGCGTTCGTTCAATTTACGCTCCACGCCATCAAGAGTTACAAACGGAGTACCTTCCGGCATGGTCTTTACAATCACCTCACTGCCTTTAATCTTATCTGCATCGAAGCAGTGCAACGGCTGGCCGAAAGCATGGACGATATAGTTGGTAATATCCACCACATTATTGATAGGACGCAGGCCGATAATACGCAACTTGTTCTGCAACCATTCGGGGCTTTCTTTCACTGTAACCCCTTTCACCGTAACGCCGGCATATCGGGGACATGCCTCGCTGTTCTCTACAGTTACTTTAATATCCAAGTCGTGATTTTCTACCGCAAAAGCGTCTACCGAAGGTTTCTTCAAGGCAGCCGGCTTACCGTTCTGTATCAAGTAGGCATACAAGTCGCGTGCCACCCCATAATGTGAGCAAGCATCGGCACGGTTGGGAGTGATGTCCACTTCCAGCACGTAATCGCTCTTGATGTTATAGTAATCCTTGGCAAGCGTACCCGGAACAGCTGTCTCCGGCAGTACGATGATGCCCGCGTGGTCCGTACCGATACCTATTTCATCTTCAGCACAAATCATGCCGACAGATTCCACTCCACGAAGTTTTGATTTCTTGATGGTAAAGCATTCGTCACCGTCATACAGTTTTGTACCCAACGTGGCTACTACCACTTTCTGTCCGGCAGCTACATTCGGAGCGCCGCATACAATCTGCACGGGTTCACCTTGTCCCAGGTTCACCGTAGTGACGTGCATATGGTCCGAGTTGGGATGAGCTTCGCATGTCAGCACTTCGCCGATGACCAGTCCTTCCAGTCCGCCTTTAATGGTTTGCACCTCTTCCACACTTCCCGTTTCCAGTCCGATGGAGGTCAGTGCCGCAGCAACTTCATCCGGTGTCAAATCGAAATCGACATACTCTTTCAACCAATTATAAGAGATATTCATATCATTATATTTTTATTGTTTCCAAAAGTGACCTGCAAAGGTAATAAGATTTTTTGGTTGGCAGGGAATTATAAATGAAGAAAATAACAAAAAGGCGATGAAGTGCTTTTCCTTCACCGCCTTTCTCCTAATATTACTACATGAATCTACAATTTATACATTCATTGCATTGGCACCTAAAGCTCCCAATATGGCAGAAGCAACAGCTATCACTACCTTCAAAATTTTGTCCCAAACGTTCTTTTTCATAGTATTATCTTTCTAAATCAGTAAATACATCTTATCCTAACGGGTTCTCTCCCTGGTCACCGTCGGAACCGCCACCGGAATTACCACCATCACCGGCATCATCCTTACCGTCAGTCACCACTCCCGTCCATTTCTCAAACTCCACACCCTGGAGCAGGGCACGCGTAGTGCCGATGGCAGCCGGGCGCGTGTATTCCGGAGTAAACTGGCAGCGCAAAGCAGTCACCTGATTGGGATTCACGTCTTCAGATTTGACCACTCCCTTACCTCGCGTACGGGCCTTCATGGTGAATGTGCCCAAGCCATCCAGACGCACCGTACGGCTGTTCAGCAACTGGCTCCTCATTACCGTCATCAGGTTACGGATTACATTATGTACGTCACCCGGAGTCAGGGAAGACTTCTCGGCAATCACCTCAGCCAGCTGTTGTGCATCCACGGCTCTTCCCACTTTCTTCAAACTCAGATGCCAAAGTTTGGCACCCTCTTTCGTCGCCAGAGACGACTGTCTTGCATAATAAAATAAAGGCATACTTTCTTTCTCCTTTTTACATTTTTAATTCAACATGGTTTTTAATCTCGTTTTGTTGATCAACAATGCAAAGGTGAGGATATATTTGCCTGTAAACAAAGAAAACAGCCTCGCTGAAGCTGTTTTCTGAGATAAGTTTATAAAGTATTGATTTACAATCTAACAGATTAGGCAAGCCAACTTAATCAAGATATCCTACGATGATGATTGCCTGTACTGCCATATAGGTCGAAGATACTATGACATGGGGAATCTTCAGTTCATTCGCCATAATCTGATAAGATGTTTGCGATGCGGTAGTCCAATATTCTCATGAAGCATCAGGCGGTGAATATTTGGCACGCTTGCAGAAATTGAAGAAGCAGAAGACTAGAACGGAACAGACAACGTATAGATGAAATCCGCATTGACAAACGTATTGGCAACCGACAGCGTTGTCAAGGTCGTAGTTAAAAAAGCTGTATTTTCATCTATTATTTTACTATGGCCTCTTTTATACACTCCACAATATAATATACATCTTCATCAGTCACCCACGGCCCGGCAGGAAGGCACATACCGATTTTAAAAATAGCTTCGGATACCCCATTGATATAAGCCGGAGCATCCTTATAGACCGGCTGCTTGTGCATCGGTTTCCATACCGGGCGTGCCTCTATTTTTTGCCAAGCATAAAAGCACGCAAAGCCTCCACATTCTCGTTGGGCTGGCAATCTGTTGTAGCACATTCTACGGCATGAATCACACCAGCAGCACCACCTACGGCAGTCTTGACAACATCCTTATAAGCATTTTCCTGCCCTTTGATGCGAAGTGAAGAATCCAGAGTGATTGTACAAAGCCAGAAATTAGAGTCATAATCAGCCGAAGGAGCTTCATGCAGCAATACCCCCTTCACATCCTTAAGCAGTTCCTTATAGAGAGCCTGCACATGCCGGTGATGTGCAATATGCTTATCGGCAACGGTCATTTGACCACGACCAATACCTGCACATATATTACTCATGCGATAGTTATACCCTATCGCCTCATGCTGGTAATAAGGATAAGCCTCACGAGCCTGCGTGGCATACCACATGATTTGATTCTTGCTTTCGGCATCTTTACAAATCAACGCACCACCGCCACTGGTAGTAATCATCTTGTTACCGTTAAAGCTCAGCACCCCGAACTTGCCGAACGTCCCCAGTACCTGTCCCTTAAAACGGGAGCCAAAACCTTCGGCAGCATCTTCCACCACTGGAATAGCATACCTATCGGCTATCTCCATGATACGTGTACAGTCATAGGGCATGCCGTACAATGCCACAGGAACAATAGCTTTTGGCTTTTTGCCAGTCTTGGCAATGCGGTCCTTGATGGCTTCTTCCAACAGTTCCGGAGACATGTTCCAAGTTTCTTTCTCAGAATCCACAAATACCGGAACAGCCCCCAGATAAGTGACCGGATGCGAAGACGCACAGAATGTAAAGCTTTGTACAATCACTTCGTCACCCTGTCCCACTCCGCAAGCCAACAGAGCCAAATGTACTGCCGCCGTACCGGCCGAAAGTGCCACCACTTCCTTGCCTTCGCCTACAAAACGTTTCAAATCCTCTTCAAAAGCATTCACGTTAGGACCGAGAGGAACCACCCAGTTCGTATCGAAGGCTTCTTTTACATATTTCTGTTCAATACCCTCCTCGCTCATATGGGCAAGGCAGAGATAAATGGTTTTATCCATAAATATATATGTGATTATTTAATGATCAGACTTCGGATTCCTCACATAGTGGGGAATAAAAAGAAAGGAAACGGCTTTATAAATCCTTTCCAGATATCGGAATAATTTACTCATAAATGTTTCCATGACCGGGATACAGACTGCAATCCTTTGTTAATTCCATGATACGTTCTTTCGAGATCCGTGCATCTTCCCTATCGCTATTAGGGAATGAGGCAATGACTTTAACACCCGGGATATATGAATCACCCGAGAAAACATTGTTCTCGACTTTATAGGTAAGGCAGCTTTTATCATGTCCGGGAGTTTCAAACACTTCCACGAAAATTCCCGGAAATATTTCCACTTTATCATTCTCATGTAAAACCGTCACATTATCTCCCATCCATATTACAGGATCATTGTGATAACGGGAAAAATTAAGTCTATCCGAACCTAAAGCCTCCTTACCGAAAGAGGAAGTGTAAACTGTGCAATCAGGATACAATCGTAATAAATCTTTTATACCATAAATATGGTCGTAATGAGTATGAGTCAGAAACAAGGCTTGTACCGTTCCGCACTTTTCCTGAACACACTGCTTTATAGGAGCAATATCCCCAATATCTATCAATACATGCCCATCTTTCCCCTCAACAGACAGTATATAAGCATTGGAGGTGAAAACAGAATTGACAATCTGATGGATGTTCATTTCAGTTATGACCGTTGAAAGGCTCAGTGGTAGCATTACCTTCCTTATTGATCCCTTCTCTAACGAACACTTTCTTTATGGTTAGCATAATAATCTTCACGTCCAGCCAGAAAGAAATATGATCCACGTACCACACATCCAGTTCAAACTTACGTTTCCAACTGATATCATTCCGTCCGTTTACCTGTGCCCACCCCGTAATTCCTGGACGTACTTCATGGCGACGGAACTGTTCCTCTGAATATAAAGGAAGATACTTCGGCAATAAAGGACGGGGGCCAACCAATGCCATATCCCCCTTTAATACATTAATTAATTGTGGCAATTCATCTATGGAAAGAGAACGGACTATTTTACCAATCTTTGTCAGGCGTTCAGCATCCGGCAACAAGTTTCCTCCAGAATCCCGCTCATCTGTCATTGTCTTAAACTTTATGGCTTTGAATATCCGGGCATTTTTTCCAGGGCGATCCTGGGTGAAAAAGACACCGGCACCCTTATTGGTGAAATGGAGGAAAATTATCAGAAGAAGTAATATGGGCCAGATAACTGCCAAAACAAAGAAAGCAACAATAAAATCAATCGTACGTTTTAAAAAGCAAGAATATAGCATAACATTCGTTAATCAATTCATTAATATTTTTCCATTTTGAACATTTACATTCTCTTTCAATATCTTTGCAGGATTTCCTGCTGCAATACAATTCGAATGAATATTTTTTGTAACCACGCTACCCCCTCCTATAACCACTTGATTACCAACATATAAGCCTGGCATAATTATTGATCGAACTCCTATCACACAATTTTTACCAATATATGTATCAGCTTTCAAACTTCTACAATGATCATGTGCCAATATCATAGCACCAGAAAGCACCCAAGTATTATCCCCAATATGGATACCTTTAGGGTTAATGACTTATCTAAATGAGCTTTCCATGAAATTCTGCAATTTTTACCTATATCCATTCCGTATCTCCAACGGAGATAACGAGGATATAAATCAACGAGAATCCCCCCACAGAATTCTTCTTATTTGCATAGCACAATTCAAAGTTTCAAATCAATACCATACCTATTCAAAATCTCAA
>ENA-OPYY01000178-OPYY01000178.1-human-gut-metagenome-genome-assembly--contig:-NODE-178-length-26657-cov-2.343234_pt1 | contig 26657 bp, 23 predicted proteins | sample MGYA00242472_ERZ504481 | MGnify/ENA primary metagenome ERZ504481 (study PRJEB26092, sample SAMD00036265) | human gut metagenome | host: Homo sapiens | study: EMG produced TPA metagenomics assembly of...
CTGAGAGAAGAAGGCGTGATCGGAACAGCAGATACGCTGGTTCAGGCAGAAGCTCAGTACAGCGGACTGGTACAGTACCTTCTGGGACGGGTTCTGGTAGTGGATCATATTGATCATGCCATTGCTATTGGAAAAAATACAGGCACAGCCTCCGTATGGTTACCATTGAAGGAGAATCCTTAAATCCCGGCGGTTCCATGACAGGTGGAGCCTTTAAAAATAACAGTAATCTCCTTGGACGAAGACGAGAGATCGAGGAGCTGGAGCGCAGCGTGGAGCTTTTGAAAAAAGAGCTTCAGGAGCTTCAGAAGGAAATCGGAGATAATCGCAGTAGGAGAAATGTTCTGAGAGATGCGATTGCGGATTTCCAGGAAAAACTAAGACAGCAGTATGTGGAACAGAATACAGCCGGAATGAATCTGAAGCAGCTGGAAGAAAAGGAAGCTGATATTCAGAAAAGCTACGGCCAGATCGACAGAGAAAAGGAAGAGCTGCGCCGTCAGGCAGTGGAGATCAGGGCAGATCATTCCAGCATTGCAAAGGAACTGGAGGCTTCTCAGAGGGATGAGAAGGAACTGGAAACCTTTATTGAAACCAAACAGAAAGAACTGGAGGAATGGAAGGCTGAGGAAGCATCCAAAACAAAGAAGCTGGAGGAGCTTCGTCTGGAAGAATCCTCTCTGTCTCAGAAAGAACACTTCCTTCAGGAAAACATGATCCGTCTTTTAGGAGAGATGGAAAGCTTTCAGAGAGAAAGCCGTGAGCTTGAAGAAAATCTCAAGAAAAGTGAAGAAGAGACAAAGCACAGGCAGGAGGGAATCCAGAATCTGAAAAACGCGGTGGAGGCCTGTGAAAAGCTGGATCAGGAACTTCAGGAACAGAAGGAAGAGAAACAGCAGCAGAAGGAAGAGAGAAATACAAGCCACAAGGCATTTTTTGAAAAGCGGGATCAGCTATCAGAAAGAACCTCTCTTCTTGATAAGGAGTGTTTCCGGCTGAAAAGCCAGGAGGAAAAGGTGGAAGAGCAGAGGGAAAGTCAGATCTCCTATATGTGGGAGGAATATGAGATCACTCCAAACAGCGCTCTTTCCCACAGAAAAGAGGAGCTTAATGACAGACAGGAAATGAAAAAAAATATTTCCAGGATCAAGGATGAGATCCGCAGACTTGGTTCTGTAAATGTCAATGCCATTGAAGAATATAAAAACCTTCTGGAAAGACATACCTTCCTTTCCGGACAGTATGAGGATCTGGTACAGGCAGAAAAAACTCTGGAAAGTATTATCCAGGAGCTGGATGAAGGAATGCGCAGACAGTTTGCAGAAAAATTTCATGATATCCAGAGAGAGTTTGATAAGGCCTTTAAGGAACTGTTCGGCGGAGGAAAAGGAACTCTGGAGCTTGCTGAAGATGAGGATATTCTGGAAGCAGGGATTAAGATCATTTCCCAGCCACCGGGCAAAAAACTGCAGAATATGATGCAGCTTTCCGGCGGAGAGAAGGCTCTGACTGCCATAGCCCTTCTTTTTGCTATCCAGAATCTGAAACCGTCTCCGTTTTGTCTGCTGGATGAGATTGAGGCGGCCCTGGATGATTCCAATGTAGGACGTTTTGCTTCGTATCTTCAGAAGTTGACGAAAAATACACAGTTTATTATAATTACACACAGGCGTGGAACCATGAACGCAGCAGACAGGCTTTATGGTATCACCATGCAGGAAAAGGGTGTGTCAACACTGGTTTCTGTGGATCTTGTAGAAAATCAGCTGAGCAAATAAAAGGAGGCATGAGTATGGCTGAAGAAAAAAAGGGCTTTTTTAAACGGCTTGTCAGCGGACTGGCAAAAACAAGAGATAATATTGTAGCGGGGTTTGACTCCATTTTCAGCGGATATTCCAGTATAGACGAGGACTTTTATGAAGAGCTGGAAGAGATTCTTGTAATGGGGGATATCGGCATCAACGCCACCTCTGCAATTCTGGAAAATCTGAAGAAACAGGTTGCGGAAAAGCATATCAAAAACCCGATGGAATGCAAGCAGCTTCTGATCGACAGCATCAAAGACCAGATGAGGGTAGACAGCACAGAATATGAGTTTGAAAACCGTAAATCTGTAATTTTAATGATTGGCGTCAACGGAGTAGGAAAAACCACTTCTGTAGGCAAGCTGGCAGGAAAATTAAAGGATGAAGGGAAAAAGGTGATTCTGGCGGCAGCAGATACCTTCCGTGCAGCTGCCGGAGAGCAGCTTTCCCAGTGGGCAGACCGCGCCGGCGTGGAGATTATCGGCGGACAGTCAGGAGCGGATCCGGCCTCTGTTGTCTATGACGCAGTAGCTGCAGCAAAGGCCCGAAACGCAGACGTGCTTCTTTGCGATACAGCAGGCCGCCTTCATAACAAGAAAAATCTGATGGAAGAGCTGAGAAAGATCTACCGTATTCTGGAGCGGGAGTATCCGGAAGCTTATCTTGAAACTCTGGTTGTACTTGACGGAACCACCGGACAGAATGCTCTTACTCAGGCAAAGCAGTTTGCAGAGGTTGCCAATGTAACAGGAATCATTCTGACTAAGCTTGACGGTACAGCCAAAGGCGGAATTGCAGTTGCGATCCAGTCAGAGCTTGATATCCCGGTAAAATATATTGGAGTGGGAGAAACTATTGACGATCTTCAGAAGTTTGATGCAGATACTTTTGTAAATGCATTGTTTGATGTAAACGAAAAAGAAGATTAAGAATACGGGAAGGAGAAAATGAATATGCTTACACTGGAGAATTTTGAGGAAGCCTCAGAGATTGTAAAAAAAGTAACCCAGGAGACAAAGCTGATCAAAAGCAGTTATTTTTCCGAGCTAACCGGAAACAGAGTTTTTCTGAAGCCGGAGAACATGCAGAGGACAGGCGCTTACAAAGTGCGGGGAGCCTATTATAAGATCAGCACGCTGTCAGATGAGGAAAGAGAAAAAGGACTGATCACTGCTTCAGCCGGAAATCACGCTCAAGGTGTTGCCTATGCTGCTCACAAATTCGGGGTAAAGGCGGTCATCGTAATGCCTACCACAACGCCTCTTATTAAGGTGGAACGGACAAAAAGCTATGGCGCAGAGGTGATCCTGAAGGGCGATGTCTATGATGAAGCCTGCGCTTATGCTCTGGAGCTGGCAGAAAAGGAAGGCTATACGTTTATCCATCCCTTTGATGATCCGGCAGTTGCCACCGGACAGGGTACCATTGCCATGGAGATCGTCCAGGAGCTTCCTCTTGTAGACTATATTCTTGTACCTATTGGCGGCGGCGGTCTGGCTACCGGTGTTTCCACTCTTGCGAAGCTTCTGAATCCTCATATCAGGGTGATCGGAGTAGAGCCGGCAGGAGCAGCCTGTATGAAAGCGTCTCTGGAAAAAGGAGAAGTTGTAACCCTTCCTCATGTAAATACCATAGCGGACGGTACTGCAGTGCAGACTCCGGGCGAGCATATCTTCCCGTATCTTCAGGAAAATCTGGACAGCATCATTACCATTGAAGATGATGAGCTGATCATGGCTTTTCTGGATATGGTTGAAAATCATAAAATGATCGTAGAAAACTCCGGACTTCTGACTGTGGCGGCTCTTCGCCATCTGGACTTTACCGGAAAAAAAGTAGTGTCTATTTTAAGCGGAGGAAATATGGATGTAATTACCATGTCCTCTGTAGTCCAGCACGGACTGATCCAGAGAGACCGTATTTTTACAGTTTCTGTACTGATTCCGGATAAAGCAGGAGAGCTGGTACGTGTGGCAAGCATCATAGCTCAGAATCAGGGCAATGTTATTAAGCTTGACCATAACCAGTTTGTTACCACCAACCGTAATGCGGCCGTAGAGCTGAAAGTAACTATGGAGGCCTTTGGAACCGATCATAAAAATCAGATTGTAAAGGCTCTGGAAGACGCGGGCTGCAAGCCTAAGGTGATCAGAGCAAGTCTCTGATTCGTCATAGATTATGTAAGAAACCGCAGAAGGAGATTTACGGAATGTCTCCCTGCGGTTTGTTTTTTAGGCTTTTTACATTTGGTGATTTTCCATCCAGGTTCTGATATAGTCCATCTGTTCCTGATCTGAGATCAGCTGGGAAGCCGGGTCATTTCCCGCAGCTACACAGCAGAACAGGACAAAGGACTGCAGACAGAAAAATATGATCAGAAATAAAATAAACGCCATGAAAATCCTCCTTTTTATGCAGCGGGTTTCATCAGGGCGGTCAGTATCCTGGCGGCTGCAATCTGTGATCCATACTTAAGTTATTCCGATGGTTTACAGTATTGGCAAATCTATGAAAAATATTCATATTCTATAAAATTCGCAAATAATTCTCAGACTGAATACATTAAAATAAAGCTTCTTTTTTGGAGTATATTCATGAAAATGATGAATTATACCGGAAAGGGCATCGGTGTGGCAATTCTGGATACAGGCATTTCTCCGCATCCGGATTTTGGAAACAGAATCTGTGCTTTTTCTGATTTTATTTCACATAAACAGACTCCTTATGATGATAATGGGCATGGAACTCATGTAACCGGAATTCTCTGTGGAGACGGAACAGCCTCCGGGGGAAAATACAGGGGAGTGGCTCCTGGATGCGGGATCATCGGGCTGAAGGTTCTGGACCGGTTTGGGAACGGAAACAAAGAAGATGTATTGTGCGCCTTTGACTGGATTATCCGTCATATGCAAAAATACCATATCCGTGTTGTGAATATTTCTGTGGGAACCACCTGTAAAAACGGAAAAGAACATAACAGCCTGATACAGGGAGTGGAGAAATTATGGGATCGGGGGCTGGTGGTCGTGGCAGCGGCAGGAAATCAGGGACCGCTGCCAGGGAGCATTACAGCGCCGGGAAGCAGCAGAAAGATCATTACCGTAGGTTCCAGTGACATGCTTGTGGGAACGGAAGGAGTTTCCGGAAGAGGCCCTACGTTTGAATGTATATGTAAGCCGGATCTTGTAGCTCCCGGAAACCGGATCATTTCCTGTTCATCAAAGGGCGGGTACCGGATGAAAAGCGGAACCTCCATGTCTACGCCCTTTGTTTCAGGGGCCGTTGCTCTGGCGCTTGAAAAAGATCCCCTTCTTACCAATGTGGAGATTAAAATGATGCTGAAGGACAGTGCAGATGATATGGGATTTCCCAGAAACCAGCAGGGATGGGGCAGATTTAACCTGGAACGGTTTCTGGAACTGTAGACGAAAGAGGGGCAGAATCATAAATATTTTATGAAGTGAAAGCATCAGCGTTGACGGAAGAGGAGTTTTTTTGTACAATACTAAACAGAACATGCTTCAACCGGAGAGGAGATAAAATACATGGATAAGATTAAAATGACAACACCCCTGGTAGAAATGGACGGAGATGAGATGACCCGTATTCTCTGGAAAATGATCAAAGAGGAACTTCTGCTTCCCTATGTGGATCTGAATACGGAATATTATGATCTCGGGCTTGCCTGCCGGAACGAAACAGACGATCAGGTAACCGTAGATGCTGCCAATGCCACAAAAAAATACGGTGTTGCAGTAAAATGCGCTACGATTACTCCAAATCATGCCCGAATGAAGGAATATGATCTGAAAAAAATGTACAAAAGCCCTAATGGAACCATCCGCGCTATTCTTGACGGAACGGTATTCCGGGCTCCCATTGTTGTAAAAGGAATCGAACCCTGTGTACGTAACTGGAAAAAACCAATTACCATTGCCCGTCATGCATACGGTGACATATATAAAAACACAGAATTTTATGTAGAAAAACCTGGAAAGGTGGAACTGGTATATACTTCTGAGAACGGGGAAGAGAAACGTTCTCTTGTACAGGAATTCAAGTCTCCGGGAGTTGCCCTGGGAATGCACAATATGGAAGCGTCCATCGAAAGCTTTGCAAGAAGCTGCTTTAACTATGCTCTTGATACAAATCAGGATGTGTGGTTCGGGGCAAAGGATACTATTTCCAAAACCTATGACGGCAAATTCAAGGAAATTTTCCAGAAGATATTTACAGAGGAATTTAAGGCGAAATTTGATGCGGCAGGACTGACATATTTCTACAGCCTGATTGACGATGTGGTTGCCCGCGTGATGAAAGCGGAGGGCGGCTTTATCTGGGCCTGCAAAAACTATGACGGAGACGTTATGAGCGATATGGTTTCTTCTGCCTTTGGTTCTCTTGCCATGATGACTTCTGTTCTTGTTTCTCCGGACGGATACTATGAATATGAGGCTGCTCACGGAACCGTACAGAGACATTATTACAGACATCTGGAAGGAAAAGAGACCTCTACCAACTCAGTGGCAACAATTTTTGCATGGACAGGTGCGCTCAGGAAAAGGGGAGAGCTGGATGGAAATAAAGCTCTGACTGAGTTTGCGGATAAACTGGAAAAAGCAACTCTTTCTACGATTGAGGCAGGAAAGATGACAAAGGATCTTGCCATGATCACAACCATTAAGCATCCAAAGGTGCTTTCCAGCAGAGATTTTATTCTGGCCGTGCGGGAGTCACTGGATCGTATTATGAAGTAACCGTACAAAAATCAAAATAACAGGAATTGTTTTGGACCATATGAACAGCGGTTTCGGACAGCAAAAATGGGAAAACCTCAGGCGAGGGATTCCCATTTTTCATATAATTCTTCCAGTTCCTTCAGAACCGCCTCTTTTTCGCGGCTTAATTCAGTACAGCGCGTCACATTGGTGCACACATCCGGAAGCACCAGAGTTTCATCGATTTCTTTATCTCTTTTTTCCAGCTCTTCGATTCTGGCTTCTGTTTTTTTCAGTTCGTTTTCCAGTTTTCGCCTGCGGGCCTGTTCTTCCTTTTGCTGCTGCCAGGAAAGCTTGCTGTCAGAGTTATCTGTTTCCGGTGCTCTGGTTTCAGCAGGATCAGACGGGGCAGGCGCATATTTTTCCGTCAGCTCCTCTTTTTTCTCCAGATAATAATCGTAGTCACCAATATAATTCACAATCGCCTGATGGGTCAGGTCAAGAATCCTTGTAGCGGTCTGATTAATAAAATAACGGTCATGAGAAACATAGAGGACGGTTCCGCTGTAGCTGTTTAAAGCTTCCTCCAGAATTTCCTTGGAAGCAATATCCAGATGGTTAGTGGGCTCGTCCAGGATCAGGAAATTGGCTTCTGAAAGCATCAGCTTGGCAAGAGAGACTCTTCCTCTTTCTCCACCTGAAAGAGAAGAAATTTCTTTAAAAACATCATCTCCGGTAAAAAGAAAGGCGGCAAGCATGTTTCGGATCTCTGTTTCCGTCAGTGTGGGATAGGAATCCGAAATTTCCTGAAAAATAGTTTTTTCTGAATGAAGCACATGATGCTCCTGATCATAGTAGCCGATCTGAACCTTGGAGCCCAGGGAAAAGCTTCCGGAGTCTGCAGGAAGGATGCTGTTAAGAATCTTCAGCATGGTAGTCTTTCCTGTCCCGTTATTTCCGATCAGCGCAATCCGCTCACCTCTTTTTATCTGAAAGGAGATATTTGTAAACAGTGTCTGGCCGGGGAAGCTTTTGGACAGTTCCTCTACAGTAAGAACGTCATTTCCGCTTACGGTTCTTGGCTCCAGAGAAAGACGCATATGAGTCTGGATTTCCACCGGCTTGTCAAGTCTCTGGATCTTATCCAGCATTTTCTCACGGCTTTCAGCTCTGCGGATTGATTTTTCACGGTTAAAGGACTTTAATTTAACGATCACAGCTTCCTGATGTTTGATTTCCCGCTGCTGATTCAGGTATGCCTTATACTGAGCGTCTCTCAGCTGCGCCTTTTTTTCTGCATAAGAAGAGTAGTTGCCCTGGAAAGAAATCACCTGACCGGCTTCGATTTCTACTACCTTAGTCACTACCTTGTCAAGAAAATAACGGTCATGGGAAACAATAAAAACAGCTCCCGGATAATTCAGAAGATAGGTTTCCAGCCAGGCAATACTTTCCATGTCCAGATGGTTGGTAGGCTCGTCAAGAAGAAGGATATCCGGCCTGGAGATCAGAAGCTTGCCAAGAGCTACCCTTGTTTTCTGGCCTCCGGAAAGAGTTTCAATCGGCTTTTCAAAGTCTTCTTCCCCAAATCCCAGACCCTTCAGTATGCCGGTAAGCTCGCTTTTGTATGCGTAGCCGTTTTCCAGCTCAAATTCATGGGTAAGTCTGGTATAGGTGTTCATAAGCTGCTCCAGCTCTTCGCCCTGTACATGCTTCATTTCCAGTTCAATGGAGCGCATACGTTCTTCCATATCAAGGATGTGCTGTTTGGTTGTAAGAAGCTCTTCGTAAATGGTGCGCTGTCCGTAAATATCCTGATACTGAGCCAGATATCCCATACGTTTATCTTTTGCCAGTATCACGTTTCCGGAATCAGCAGAAAACTCTTCCATAATAATGCGCAGCAAAGTGGTTTTTCCTGCGCCGTTATTACCGATCAGAGCGACTTTTTCCCGCTCTTCTATGTGAAAAGAGGCATCTTTTAAAATCTCTTTTTCGCCAAAGGATTTACAGATGCCCTGACATGCTAAAATCATTGTTGTTCCTCCGCAAATTGCCTTAATTATCTTAATACGTACTGTAAGATTATAAGGCTTTTACAATGATTTTGTAAAGACCAAAAAATTTTTGCGAAGTGAAAAAACTTTATTTGACATTAAAATAACATTTCGTTATAATTAATAGGAAATCAGAAGGAGGATCATCCCGTGGAGGCAAAACAAATTTCAAAAGCAGTGATAAAAAGGCTGCCGCGTTATTACAGATATCTTGGAGAACTGCTGGAAGAAAATGTGGAGCGTATTTCTTCCAATGACCTCAGCAAAAAAATGCATGTGACAGCGTCTCAGATCCGTCAGGACCTGAATAATTTCGGCGGATTCGGACAGCAGGGATACGGATATAATGTGAAGTATCTGTACACAGAGATCGGCAAAATTCTGGGGTTAGATACGGTTCATCCCATGATCATCGTGGGTGCCGGTAATCTTGGACAGGCGCTGGCAAACTATGTGGATTTTGAAAAACGCGGATTTAAGCTGATGGGCATTTTTGACATCAATCCTGTACTGGAAGGGATCGCAGTGCGGGGAATTGAGATTCAGATGATCAGTGATCTTCCGTTTTTCCTGAAGGAAAATCAGATTGAGATCGCAATCCTTACGCTTCCGAAAAATAAGGCCGGAGATATGGCAAATATTCTGATTGAGAACGGAATCAAGGCAATCTGGAATTTTGCGCATATTGATCTGGATACTCCTGATGATGTGATCGTAGAGAATGTACATCTTTCCGAGAGCCTTATGCGGCTTTCTTACAATCTTAGCCAGTACCGTCAGGAACATGAAAATTAGCCCATCTCAGCAGGCTGTCACCCTATTCCGGGCTGACAGCCTTTTGATGTAAAAAGATATAAAGCAGACAGATACAAAAAGGAGGGGATCAGATGAAAGAAGTGGTAAGCTGTGAGAGAATGAAGCAGCTGGATGCGTATACGATTGAAAAGAGAGGCATTCCTTCCTGTGTTCTTATGGAACGGGCTGCTCTGAAAACTGTGGAAGAAATGGAAAAGGTGTTTCATAAAAATAACACAGAAGAGAAGATTCTCTGTGTCTGTGGAAGCGGAAATAACGGAGGAGACGGAATTGCCATTGCCCGGATTCTTTTTCTTCATGGATATCAGGCTGAGATTTATGTGGCAGGAAATCATTCCTCTTTTACCCATGAAACCGCGCGCCAGCTTTCCATTGCATCAAATTATCATGTTCCGGTTGTGAATAACCCGCAGTGGCGTGAATATACTACTATAGTAGACGCTGTTTTCGGTGTGGGACTGGCCCGTCCTGTTATGGGAAAATATAAAGAACTGATAGAAACCATGAACCGGATGACTGCCTGGAAAGTAGCTGTTGATATTCCATCCGGGGTGAACGGAGATACCGGCGCAGTGATGGGTGCTGCTTTTGAGGCGGATCTTACCGTGACCTTTGGATTTCTGAGGCGGGACTGTGCCTTTATCCGGGCAGAAAAAATGCCGGAAGGACGGTTCTGGCCGATATTGGCGTTTACGGAGAGTCTGGTGTTTTTGAGAAAAAGAGAATTCTGGAAGTGGAAGATACCAAAAAGATTCCCGGAAGAACACCAGAAGGAAACAAGTCCACCTTCGGAAAGGTTCTTGCAGTGGCAGGAAGCCCGGGAATGTGCGGCGCCGCCTATTTCTGCGCAGCGGCAGCATTTGCCGGCGGTGCGGGAATGGTACGTATTCTTACCGATGAAAGTAACCGTATTCCTTTGCAGAGCCTGCTTCCGGAAGCCATTATTGATTGTGGAAAAGGAGAGGCGGCCTATCAGAATGCCTTTGACTGGTGTGATGTGATCCTGATGGGACCGGGACTTGGAATTTCGGAAAAAACACGGTTTAAGGTGCACTGGTTTCTGGAAAAAGCTTTATCCGGAAAAAAAGTGGTGCTTGATGCAGACGGTCTAAACCTTCTGGCAGAAAATCCGTCCTGGAAAAACCTTCTGGGCAGTCATGTGATTCTGACTCCCCATATGGGAGAGATGAGCCGGCTTACCGGAAAAAGCATTGGAGAGCTGCAGGACAGCCGGGAAGCCTCGGCACTGGAATATGCCAGAGCTTCGGGCTCTGTCTGTGTACTGAAGGATGCCTGTACTGTAACGACCGGTTCCGATGGCACAGTATGGTATAATCTTTCCGGAAATGCCGGAATGGCAACAGCCGGAAGCGGAGATGTACTTGCAGGGGTTCTTGCCGGAATGCTCTGTATGTACAGAGGAGAGGCGCTTTCAGTTGGTGAAATGACAGAGATCGCAGCGCTGGGAGTTTTTATCCACGGAAGAGCAGGCGATCTGGCAGCTGAGAACAAGGGAATGTATGGAATGAAGGCGGGAGATCTGCTCCTGACAATTCCGGAGGTATTGAAGTACGGAGGAAGACATGAGGAGATATGACAGAATCAAAGCAGTAGTATCCCTGGATGCTATTGCGCATAATTTTGGAGAAATGAAAAAAAATATCGCAAAGGGCACAAAAATCATTGCTGTGATCAAGGCGGACGGATATGGCCACGGAGCAGAAGCCATTGCCCGTCTGATCCACGGATACAGTTATATCTGGGGATTTGCAGTGGCTACCGCAGAGGAGGCTCTTCAGCTTCGTGCCTTTGGGGTAACAAAGCCAATATTGATTCTGGGAATCGTATTTGAGGAATATTTTCCTGATATGGTGGAGCAGGAGATCCGGCTGACTGTCAGCGAATACTCCATGGCAGAAAAGCTGTCAGAGGAGGCTGTCCGTCAGGGAAAAACAGTACATATCCATATTGGACTTGACACAGGAATGAGCAGGATTGGATTTTCTGATACCACAGAAAGCGTTCAGGAAATTAAGAAGATCACAGAACTTTCCAATGTAGAGGTGGAGGGACTGTTCACCCACTTTGCCAGAGCAGACGAAACAGATATCTCTCCTGCTGAAAAACAGCTGGAACGTTACGTGACCTTTGAGAGACTGCTTCATGAAAGTGGAATCAGAATTCCTGTACAGCACTGTTCCAACAGCGCAGGCATTATCCGTATGCCAAAAGCAAACATGGATGCCGTCCGTGCCGGAATCACCATTTATGGAATTTATCCTTCTGATGAGGTGGAACGGGATATTGTAAGGCTTCTGCCTGCTATGGAGCTGAAAAGCCATGTCAGTTATGTCAAGGAACTGAAAGCAGGGGCTTCGGTCAGTTATGGAGGAACCTTTACTGCACAAAAAAACATGAAGGTTGCCACCATACCTGTAGGCTATGCAGACGGATATCCCAGAAGTCTTTCCAACAAAGGATGGGTCCTGATCCATGGAAAAAAGGCTCCTGTGATCGGGCGGATCTGTATGGATCAGTTTATGGTAGATGTAACAGATATTCCTGAGGTTCACACAGGTGACGAGGTGACACTTGTAGGAAAGGACGGAGATGAGGTTCTCAGTCTGGAAACTCTTGGAGACTTATCAGGAAGGTTTTCTTATGAATTTGCCTGTGATATTGGAAAACGGGTACCAAGAATTTATATAAAGAACGGAAAGAAATGGGGTGAGCTGACCTTTTTTGAATAGGTAAAGGCGGCAGAAACTGGAAATACCACGCATGTATACACAAGAAAAAACTGGAAATACTGATTAGTAGAGAAAACAGAATCGGAGTGTGAATTGTGTGGTAATAAAAGAGGGGATATTTTTTATGCAGATTTAAGACCTGTGGTAGGAAGCGAGCAGGGCGGGATCCGTCCTGTTCTGATCATACAGAACGATGTGGGAAACCGGCACAGCCCAACTGTGATCTGCGCAGCCATCACATCAAAAATGAATAAGGCGAAGCTTCCTACACATATTGAAATTGATGCTTCTGCCTACGGGATCGAAAAAGATTCCGTGATCCTTCTGGAGCAGTTAAGGACCATTGATAAACGGCGGCTGAAGGATAAGGTGTGTCACCTGGATCAGTGTATGCTTGACCGTGTGAATCATGCGCTGGAGATCAGCCTGGAACTGAGTTTCTGATCCTTTTTCTGCCTGGGCAGGGCAAAAGATACTTTTAAGAAAGATATTTTTTGGACGGGAATTCTTGACGAACGGCAGGGAAAGTGCTATATTTTAGCAGTAATTATGCTGATTCACAGGTAATTTCCGGGGAAATACACTGTATGTACAGCGAGTTAAGAAAGGAAATACAAAATGGACGACGGCAGTCGATCGCCCCTGGCGGGGCTTATTGTTCTAGTGATGCTGATTTTGCTGAACGGAATCCTTTATGGCTTTGCAGCAGCAGTCAGAAATCTGAATCAGAGCGAAATACAGAAAATGGCAGAGGAAGGAAACAAAAAAGCCGGATTACTGAAAAGGCTTATTGATGAACCGGTAAGATATGTCAATGCCATTCCTCTGATCGTAACAGCTTCAGGAATCTTTATCGGTGTTTTTCTGGTGCCTCTTCTGGCGCGGATCTCACATCGTTACATAGATCAGTTTCCGGCTCTGGTACTGATTTCGATTCTCTGTGTTGTTCTTCTTGCCTCTTTTGGCATTTTGATGTTCCGAAGGATCGGAGATTACCGATCCAGACAGTATGCGTTCCGTTATGTGCGGCTTGTCAGCATAGTGGTAACGATAATGTGGCCTTTTACTCTGACAGTTACCTGGCTTGCGCGTATTACTGCCGGTGTTTTTGGAGTAGCGCTTGGGGAACAGCAGGAAGCGGTTACAGAGGAGGAGATCATTTCCATTGTGGATGAGGCTCATGAACAGGGCGTCATAGAGAAAAATGAAGCAGAGATGATTCAGAATATCATTTCTTTTAATGATATCAAGGCCGGTGATATTATGACACACAGAACCGGAGTGGTGGCTTTTGACCAGGAAAGATTCCTGAAAGACGTCATAGATGAGATGCTGGAAGAAGGAAATTCCAGATATCCGGTCTATGAGGATGATATGGACAATATCAGAGGACTGATCCATTATAAAGACGCTCTTAAATTTATGACCCAGAATTCCTGGGCAAGATTCAAGCCTCTAAGAGAGCTTCCGGGACTGATCCGAAAAGCAGATTTTGTGCCGGAAACGGGAAGCATCAGCAATATTTTCCGTACTATGCAGGTAAAACAGGCACATATGGCAGTTGTGGTAGATGAGTACGGTCAGACTGCAGGAGTGATCACAATGGAAGATATTCTGGAGGAAATCGTGGGAGAGATCCTTGATGAATATGATGAGGACGAGGATATTGCTATCCGGACTCAGACAGATAACAGCGTTCTGATTGATGGTTTTGCAGAGCTGGAGGATGTTGAGGAGGAGCTGGGGATCAGTTTTGGAGAGGTTGAGGTAACGACGCTGAACGGGCTTCTCACAGAGCTTCTGGGGCATATTCCCACAGAGGAAGATCTGGACCATGAGATTGTTGCAAACGGTTACCGCTTTAAGATCCTGTCTCTTGGAAACAGGACAATAGGAAAGGTGCGGGCCGAAAAAATAAATGACAAGAACACAAAAGGAGAAAGTGAGTTATGTCAGGACATTCAAAATTCGCAAACATAAAGCATAAAAAGGAGAAAAACGACGCCAAAAAAGGTAAAATCTTTACTGTGATCGGACGAGAGATCGTTATGGCTGTCAAAGCCGGAGGACCGGATCCCAACAATAACAGCAAGCTTCGCGATGTTATTGCAAAAGCAAAAGCAAATAATATGCCAAATGATACCATTGAGCGCGGTATCAAAAAAGCAGCAGGTGCAGAGGCGGCAGACAACTATGAGCGTGCTACATACGAAGGCTATGGTCCCAACGGTGTTGCCATTATCGTAGAAACTCTTACAGACAATAAAAACCGTACTGCCAGCAATGTAAGAAATGCTTTTACAAAAGGCTACGGAAGCATCGGAACACAGGGCTGCGTTTCCTTTATGTTTGATCAGAAAGGACAGATCATCATTGACAAGGAAGAGTGCGAGATGGATGCAGATGAGCTGATGATGGTTGCCCTTGATGCAGGTGCTGAGGATTTCAGTGAGGAAGAGGAAAGCTTTGAAGTGATCACAGCACCGGATGATTTCAGTGCAGTTAGAGAGGCTCTGGAAGCTGCCGGAGTTCCTATGCTGGAGGCACAGGTGGCTATGGTTCCTCAGACCTATGTGGAGCTTACAGACGAAAAAGATATCAAAAACCTTCAGAAAACACTTGATCTTCTTGATGAGGACGATGACGTCACTGACGTATGGCACAACTGGGATGAATAATTGAGAACAGCCCTCAGACCCTTTAAAATAAGGGAGATGAGGGCTGTTTTATCTTAAAAATGATGATGCTTTTTATAACAAAATGGCTTTCGGTGATGCTATACTGATTGTTAGATGGTCTGTTTTTATGGTAAAGAGTGTTCTGTATTTTGTGAGTAGACATATGGATTTATACAGATGCAAATGGACCGCCTGATAACTCAGTAGGCTTTACACCCTTTCGGCGATTGTGTTTTATGCTATTTTAGTCTTAATCTCTGCAATTTCTTTTTGCATGTCATTGTACATTTTCAGAAGCAGCGAAGTATTATCTGTTTCCAACTTATCAATTTTGTAAAACTGTTTCAGTTCTTCCAGATTTTTCTGTACTTTTTCCAAATCTCCTTCAAGATGTGCCTGTACTCTGTCCAGCTCATTAAGAATCATATTTTCTGATCGGGATAGTTTCTCATCCATGACAGAAAGAATCTTCCGTTCGGAAGCAGCGATCTTCTTGTCTACGCTAGAAATAACATTCCGTTCGGAAGCAGCGATCTTCTTGTCTACGCTAGAAATAACATTCCGTTCAGAAGCAGCGATCTTTTTATCCACGGTAGAAATGACATTCTGCTCAGAAGCAGCAATCTTTTTATCCACGCTGTTAAGAATATTCTGTTCTGATTCTTTTACAACTTCCTGCATTAAATTTTGAAGAAGCTCCAAGTCTTTCTGGTCTAACATATTGCATCATCCTTCCTGTTTACATACATCCATTCAGTAGGGTCATTATACCACCTTAAGAGTGTAAAGTCTATTGAATTATCATGGTACAGATACATAAATCAAGTGAAAAAATAAAAGATGATAAATTACTCTCGATAGCCATAAGGACGTTCTGACTATGCGTTACCATACAACTGGTCAGGTTCTGCTGAAGCTGAAAACAGAAACATACATATTGGTCTGACTGCATTACAGATAAAAATATCAGGTAACATCCATTTCCCTGCAGAAGGCAGCGCTGAACTATGTATGATCCGGCATCAATAAAGAAATATATAATAAGAAAATATTGAATTTTGTACAATAAAATTCGGAATATATGGACATAAAAAGAAATACTAAACTCTATATGCGCATTCCACAAAGACAAATTAGTTCGTGTGCTTTTTCGAATATGATCATTTATAACAAAGAATAAAAATTCATGTTTTACACATAATAGTTTCATGAATGATGGTTTTTCAGGGGTGTTGCCGGGAAAGAAGCAGATTTAAGATGGGATTGCAAAGCAAAAACAGAATCAGGTAATAAACGAACTGGTGAAATATAGTTCGCCTGAGCAGAGGGGCATTTCTGTAAATGAATAGACGGGCGGAGATGATCACAGTTAATACTGCAGCATCAAAAACTAAATTTATTGTACCATGAAACTGTGGAAGTGTGAATTGTTTTTTATATTATTTGTGCCGCCGGATAAAAGGCGGCGGAATGGAGGATTGCATGTCCGAAAAAGGAAAACGGCAGCAAATGAATTATGATCAGAAGGTTCTGTCAGAGTATGAGGGAAAAGAGAATGGATACACAGAGGAAAAATTTCTGAACCAGGAGAATATAAAAGAAGAACAGCATCCAATGGAAAAAATGATTTCCGGAGCAGATGAGAATGGGAAATCACAGAAAAACGCAGAGACAAAACCAGAGGATACTGGATATGAGCAGGAAAAACTGGAAAATCAGGACAGAAAAAATGAGCAGATAAAGGAAATGGGACAGGTGACTCTGGATAGAAATCCACGAAAACATCATGTGGAGCTTCTTACGATTATCGGTGAGGTGGAAGGCCATGAGTCAGCGCCTTCTCAGAGTAAAACCACCAAATATGAGCATGTACTTCCAAAGCTGGCTCTGGTGGAGGATGATGAAGATGTGGACGGCCTCTGATTCTTTTAAATACGGTAGGCGGCGATGTGGAAGCAGGGCTTGCCATTGCGGAGATGATCGCATCTTTAAGTATTCCTACAGTTTCTCTTGTTCTTGGAGGCGGTCATTCCATTGGTGTTCCCATGGCCGTATCGGCCGACTATTCCTTTGTTGTGCCAAGCGCTACCATGGTGATTCATCCGGTGCGTTCCAGTGGGATGTTTATCGGTGTTGCACAGACCTATCGGAATATGGAAAAAATTCAGGACCGGATCACGGGATTTATTGCTTCTCATTCCCACATTTCTCAGAAGCGCTTGGAAGAGCTAATGCTGGATACCACACAGCTGGTAAAAGATGTGGGAACCATGCTGGAAGGCAGGGAGGCTGTAGAAGAAGGACTGATCGATGAAGTGGGAGGAATGAAAGAGGCTCTTGCCAAACTGTATGAACTAATTGACCTTCAGAAAGCTGAGAAAAAAATGTAATTTCATGATAAAGTTAGTCACATTATTAACAATTTATGAAAAATCAAGCACTTTTTCCTTTGACTGTCCCTCCTTTTGTGATATAATGCTAGAGAATGAGTAGTGATGTTTAAAATAATTTCTACAGGAGGGACAAATCATATGAGCAATACGTGTGGATGTCAGAACAGCGGAAACGCGGATTTCGCTGAGTTGGCTCCGGTGCTTGAAAAATATGCAAAGGTGCCGGGAAGCCTGATCACCATTCTTCAGCAGACCCAGGATATCTACGGGTATCTTTCTATGGATGCGATCAATTATATCGCAGAAAGAACAGGGATCATGCCTGCTAAAATTTACGGTGTGGCTACATTCTATGCACAGTTCCGTTTACAGCCGATCGGAAAGTATCTGATCATGCTCTGTAAAGGTACAGCCTGTCATGTAAATGGTTCTGACATGATCGAGGAAGCTGTCTGTGAACATCTTGGAATCAAGGACGGAGAGACAACCGAAGATGGTCTGTTTACATTAAATAACGTAGCCTGTCTTGGCTGCTGTTCTCTTGCGCCGGTTATGATGGTAAAATCAGCAGACGGTGAGGAAACATTCGGAAACCTGACAAAATCTTCTGTTAAGAAGATTCTTGACGATTATAAAGCAAAGAACGCATAGGAGGTAGAAATATGAAAGTTGTTGTAGGACAAGGCAGCTGTGGTATTGCTACCGGAGCTAAGAAGACCTCTGATGAGTTCCAGCGTATCGTAGCAGAAAAAAATCTTACAAATGTTGTTATTGATAAAACAGGATGTATCGGTACCTGCTATCTGGAGCCTATCGTTGATGTGTATAATGACGAAGGCGCTCTGGAAGCAAGATATGTCAAATGTACTACAGATAAAGTAGAAAAAATCGTAGAGGAGCATCTGATTGGCGGAAAGCCGGTAGAGGAATACGTGATTCCGGCAGAGGATGAGGCGTTCCTTTCCCAGCAGCAGAGAATCGTTCTCCGCAACTGCGGTCAGATCAATCCGGAAAAAATTGATGAGTACATAGCGGTAGGCGGCTATGAAGCTGCACGCAAAGTTATCACTTCCATGACTCCGGATGAAGTTATTGAGGAAATCAAGGTTTCCGGACTTCGCGGACGCGGCGGCGCCGGTTTCCCTACATGGTTTAAATGGAATGCGATCAAATCCAATAAAGGCGCGCAGAAATATATGGTATGTAATGCGGACGAGGGTGACCCGGGTGCATTCATGGACCGTTCCGTTCTGGAAGGCGATCCTCACTCCCTGCTGGAAGGTATGATCATCGGCGGTTTTGCTGCAGGCGCTACCGAGGGTATCATTTACTGCCGTGCTGAGTATCCACTGGCAATCGCACGTCTTGAGATCGCCATGGCACAGGCAAGAGAAAAGGGTTATCTGGGCAAAAATCTGTTTGGAACAGGCTTTGATTTTGATATCCGTATCAAAGCAGGCGCAGGCGCATTTGTATGCGGTGAGGAGACTGCTCTTATTGCTTCTCTTGAAGGAGAGAGAGGTATGCCAAGACTGAAACCTCCGTTCCCGGCTGCAAAGGGATACTGGAAGCTTCCGACCAACATCAATAACGTAGAAACCTATGCAAACGTTGCATGGATCATTGCCAATGGCGGACAGGCCTTTGCTGACAGAGGTGCTGAAAAATCCAAGGGCTCCAAGGTATTTGCTCTTGCAGGAAAAATCAAGAAGGGCGGTCTTGTTGAGGTTCCTATGGGAATGACTCTGAAAGAAGTTATTTACAACATCGGCGGCGGAATCAAAAACGACAAAGAATTCAAGGCTGTTCAGATGGGCGGTCCTTCCGGCGGATGTATTCCTGCAGATCTTATTGATACTCCTGTTACTTATGAAGATATCAATAAGACAGGCGCTATCGTTGGTTCCGGCGGTATGATCGTAATGGACGAGGATACCTGTATGGTAGATATGGCACGTTTCTTCCTTGACTTTACCAAGAAAGAATCCTGTGGTAAATGTAACTACTGCCGTATCGGTACCAAGAGAATGCTTGAGATTCTTGAGAGAATCACAAAGGGCGAAGGAAAAGACGGAGATATCAAGCTTCTGGAAGAGCTTGCAGGAAAGATCAAGGACGGCGCTATGTGCGGACTTGGACAGACTGCTCCGAACCCGGTACTCACCACTCTGAAATATTTCCGCAATGAATATGAGGATCATATTTACAATCATAAATGTACTGCAAAATCCTGTAAGGCTCTTATTCACTACGAGATTACAGAGGACTGCAAGGGCTGTACAGCCTGTGCAAGACACTGCCCGGTTGGCGCCATCAGCGGCGAGAAAAAACAGCAGCATAAGATTGATCCTGCTGTATGTATCAAGTGCGGCAAGTGTGAGGAATCCTGTAAATTTGGCGCAGTAAAGAGAGTTTAATAGGAGGTGCAGACTGTGAATAAATACAGATTAAATATCGACGGAAAAGAAGTCTATGGACTTCCCGGCCAGACCATTCTCGATGTCTGCAAAGAGAACGATATTTTCATTCCTACTCTTTGCTATGATGAGAGAACAGAAATTTACGGCGCATGCGGACTTTGTATGGTAGAGATGGAAGGCAATCCGAAACTCTGGAAGGCCTGTGCAACCGAGATCGCACCGGATATGATCATCCATACCAATACACCGCGTGTTATTGAATCAAGAAAAACAAACCTGGAGCTTCTTCTTTCCAACCATAAGGGTGACTGCCGTCCACCATGTATGCTTGCATGTCCTGCAGGTACAGACTGTCAGGGCTATGTAGGTCTGATCGCAAACGGACAGTATGAAGAGGCCATCAAACTGATCAGAGAAAACATTCCGCTTCCGGGATCTATCGGTCGTGTCTGTCCTCATCCGTGTGAGACAGCATGCCGCCGCGGTATGGTAGACGAGCCTATCGCTATTGCAAACCTTAAGAGATTTGCAGCAGATACTGACGAGTTCGGTGAAGATCCGTTTGTTCCGGAGTGCGAGCCGGACACAGGAAAGAACGTTGCTGTGATCGGCGGCGGTCCTTACGGACTTTCCATGGCATATTTCCTCCGTCAGCTTGGTCATGATGTGACGATCTACGAGGCAATGCCAAAGCTTGGCGGTATGCTCCGCTATGGTATTCCGGAATACCGGCTTCCGAAAGAAGTTCTGGATGAGGAAATCGCTGTTCTTGAAAAAATGGGCGTAACCATGGTTACAAATACAAAGATCGGCGAGGACATCTCTTTTGAAGCGATCCGCAGAGATTTTGATGCTGTATGCGTTGGTATCGGTGCATGGGTATCTACCGGTGTCCGCTGCAAGGGCGAGGATGCCGAGGGTGTAATCGGCGGTATTGATTTCCTCAGAAAAGTTGTCCGCAATGAAGATATTGACCTTGGCAAAAACGTTGCCATTGTAGGTGGCGGTAATACCGCTATGGATGCCTGCCGTACAGCAGTACGTCTTGGCGCTGACAAGGTTTATAATATTTACAGAAGAACAAAAGATGAGATGCCTGCAGATATGATCGAGATCGAGGAAGCAGAGGAAGAGGGAGTAATCTTCCTGAACCTGACCAATCCTCTTGAGATCATTTCTGATGAATACGGACACTGCCGTCAGATGGTTCTTCAGGTTATGGAACTTGGTGAGCCGGATGCATCCGGACGTCGCGCTCCGGTTCCGGTAGAAGGAAAAACAGAGACGATTGATGTGGACACTGTAATCCTTGCAATCGGCCAGAGAGTAAATGCAGAAGGAATGAACGGGGTTGAGCTTACCAGAAAGGGCGGCCTTGTTTATGATAAAGATACATACATGACAGCACTTCCGGGCGTATTCGCAGGCGGTGACTGTGGTAATGACAAGATTTCCATCGCAGTTGAATCCATTGGCGATGCCAAGAAGAGCTATCTGATCGTAGATGCTTATCTTCGCGGAGAAGAGATCAAATACGAGCCAAACTATTATGTAACCAAAAAGGACGTAACACCGGCTACTTTTGAAGACCGTGAGAGAATGTGCCGTCCGACTATGGAGCAGCTGAATGCAGAAGAAAGAAAAGACAACTTTACAGAGGTAGTCTTCGGATACGACGAGGAGCAGGCTGTTGAGGAAGCTCATCGTTGTCTGGAGTGCGGATGTAAAGATTACTTTGAGTGTAAGCTGATCTCCTATGCAAATATGTACGATGTGGATCCGGACCGTCTGGCAGGAGACATCAATGAAGTGGAATTCCACGATGAGCATCCGTTCATTTTAAGGGATCCGAATAAATGTATCCTCTGCGGACTCTGTGTTCGTGCCTGCGATGAGGTTATGGGAGTAGGCGCTCTTGGCCTTGTGAAACGTGGATTTGACACAGTTGTTATGCCGGCTCTTGAACAGCCGCTTTCTGAGACAGGATGTATTTCCTGCGGCCAGTGTGTAAGTGTCTGCCCTACAGGTGCTCTTCAGGAAAATCTTACTCTTGAAAAATCTGTTCCGCTTGACACTGAGGCTACCGATACTACCTGCGCTTACTGTTCAGTAGGTTGCTCTATGCATCTTGAAACCTATGGAGACATGCTGGTAAAAGCTGTTCCGGACAGAGAAGGCGCTGTCAATAAAGGACTTCTCTGCGGAAGAGGAAAGTTCGGCTTTGACTGTTCTGTTATGGACGGCAAACTTCTTGAGCCAATGGCAAGAAAGGACGGAGAGCTTACAGAGGTTGATTATCATGAAGCATTTATGCTGACTGCAAAGAAAGCAGAATCTCTTGCCGCAAAATACGGAAGAAACGCAGTTGCTGTAGCAGTTTCTGACAGATATACAAACGAAGAAGCATATGTGATCAAGAAGTTCGCAGATTCTATCGGAGCTAAGACTCTTTGCTTCAACAACAGAGAGAACGGTCTTGAAAAGGTTCTGGGCGTAAACGCTTCTCCGAACACCATCAACGAGGTTCTTTCTGCAGATGTGATCCTGTGCGCAGGCTTTATTGCAAAAGAAAATCAGGTGATCCGTCTGAAACTGAAACAGGCAGCAAAGAACGGAGCAAAGGTTATCCTTGTAAATCCGGAAGGATATGCACAGGATCATATGAGCTTTGCTTATAAAACTGTTGAGACAGACAACAGCCTTGGTTTCTTCAAGGGTGTTGTAAAGGCTCTTCTTGATATGGGCAAGGGCACAGGTGCAGAAGGCTTTGATGCATTCAAGGCATCTGTAGAAGGTGCTGCTGTATCTGAAGAAGCAAAAGAGATCGCTGAGCTTTATGCAAATGCAAAGAAAGCAATGATCGTATTCCAGCAGAACGTAGTAACTACTGAGGCTGCTGCGCTTCTTGGTGACATCGCAGTTGTTTCCGGTCATATCGGAAAAGCCCGCGACGGTATCCTTATGCTGAAAGCAAAGAACAACAGCCAGGGTCTTGTTGATCTGGGAATTACTGCAGGGGCAGAGGCTATGGAAGGTGTAAAAGCCCTTCTGGTATTCGGTGAGGATCCGGCTCCGGAGCTTCTGAAAGAGCTTGTATTCCTGATGGTATGCGATACTCACATGACAGAGGCTGCCAAACTTGCAGACGTTGTGATCCCGGGAACAGGATTTGCGTCTACCTATGGTACTTTCACCAATACTGAGCGCAGACTTCAGGTTGTTGAACAGGCCATTGAGGAAGATGTGGTATTCTCCAACTGGGAGGTTGCTGCAGAGCTGGCTCATGTATATGAGGTTGAAATGCCGTTTGATGATGTAGAGGATATTTCTGATGAGATGAACGATAAGCTTCCGGTTTACCGTTATGCAGAAATGGGCGAGATTTATGGCGGAGTTCTTGCATGTGAAAATGCAAAACTTGCAGCTGTGGAAGATGCTGCATTTGTAGCACCGCTTCGCTCCACAGATCATCTGATGAACATGATCGATGAGAGACTGCCTCACGCAAACTGATTTTAAAATAATAATAGCCTGTATAAAAGCGGAAACGCAATGTTCAGGCTGAGATGATTCGGGGAACTGTCACGGCTGTATGCTGTGGCAGTTTTCCTTTTTTGTTTACCGGGAATATAGTACAGTCTGTACGGATTTTTCAGGGAAATAAAAAAGTTCCGCGGGGATGCGTCCGGCAGCAGCAACCGTATTCGCTCACATGTTCGATTTTTTGCCGGGAATATCTTGTAACTTTTTCAGAACTGTGATATACTGATACAGCAAAAGCCGGGAAAACACTTTGAATTTTTGGCTTTTACATGGAATAAAACGGCAGCTTTCATGCCATTTGAAGAAAACAGACGAAAGAAAAGGTTAAAAATATGACAGTTTTATATGTGATCCTGCTTGCAGTTGTGCAGGGAATACTGGAGTTTCTTCCTGTAAGCAGTTTTGGACATCTGTGCATTCTTCAGAACATTCTGGGGATGGAGCATGAAACGGGTGTTCTTCTGGAAGCAATGCTTCATTTTGGTACGCTGGCAGCAGTGATACTTACTTTCTGGAAGGATATTTCAAGACTTCTGCTGGAGTCTCTGGACATGCTGATGGATACAATCGGAAATCTGTCTCTTTATATCCATAATAAAAGAACAGGAGACAGACTTCGATATGCAAAAATCGTAAGCAGTACTTATAAGAAATTTGCGCTCCTGCTTCTTGTTTCTATGATACCGACTGCACTTCTGGGTTACACAGCCAGAAGGCTTGTTGTGCTTGCGGCTTCTTCACAGCTGCTGCCGGGAGCGGGAATCCTGATCACAGGAATCGTTCTTCTTGTGGTGGATCTTGGCAGAATGGGCGGAAAAAAAGCTGCAAGAGACGCCGGATTCGGAAATGCCATGTGGATTGGTATTTGTCAGGGACTGTCTGTATTTCCCGGACTTTCCAGAAGCGGACTGACGATCAGCGCAGGTCTGATGAGTGGATTTACACAGAGTTTTGCAGTGAAATATTCTTACATTCTGTCAGTGCCGGCTATTATCGGAGCCCTGGCTGTGGAGCTGGGACAGTTTAGCGCGCCTGCAATGACCGTTGGCCTGGGATTTACCTTTGTACTGGGAATGCTCATCTCTGCAGTTGTGGGGTATTTTACCATCCGTGTACTGCTCAGACTTGTGAACAGGGGCAGATTCCGTTATTTTGCATATTACTGTTTTATTGTGGGCTTTGCTGCTCTTATCGGTAATTATGTGTTATAAAAAAACAAAAGGGTATCAGAACTTATAACGGGTTCTGATACCGGTAGTAATAAAAGCAATAGAAGTAGTAGGAGGGAAGCCTGGATATGGCAGCATCAAAGAACCAGAAAGGCAAAAGAGGAACCACAGGAAAAACAGCAAAGAGTACCGCATCAAGAAGAAAAACCACTGCTAAAAAGCAAAATGTTACAAGTGGATTCCAGACAGAAATCATTCTGCTGATCATTCTGGCTGCTTCTATGATCCTGGTTATCAGTAATTTTGGACTGGGCGGCGCTGTAGGCGACCAGATCAGCGCGGTCTGCTTTGGGATTATGGGACTTCTGGCTTATGTATTTCCCGTACTGCTTTTTGTGGGTGCTGCCTTTTTGATGTCCAACAGAAAAAATCCTCTCGCGTACAAAAAACACTGGCAGCCCTTGTGTTTTTCTTTTTCTGTGTGGCTTTGTACAGCTTTTAACAGAGGGATATCTTCCGGGTACGGGATTTATGGATTATTATAAACGCAGTTCAGAGCTTCATACGGGAGGCGGTGTGATCGGAGGCGCGATCTGCATGTCCTCTACGTCTGCTTTTGGAATTGTAGGCGGATATATTATCATTGTACTTGTGCTTCTTATTACAATGATCCTGATTACTCAGAGATCCTTTTTTGATTTTATTTTTAAAATCTGGGACAGCATTGTAAGCCTTGTAAAGGGCGGACATGAACGCTATATGGAAGGGCAGCCGGAGCGGGATCTGAAAAAAGAGATCCGGGATCAGGAACGCAGACAGAAGAGGGAAAACCGTCAGGCAGAAAGAATACGCAGGCTGGAGGAAACGTTAGAGGCAGAAAAACAGGCTGCCCAGGCTCTGGAACAGGAAAACAGTGAGGCGGCTGTGGCCCTTAATGCCAGACAGGAACAGAAAGAGGCTTCTTCTCACGGCTTTCTGGAAGGAACAAAACTGACTCCTCCAAAAAAGAAAAAAACAAAAAGAAACATCAGAGACTGCTGCTCAGGCCGCTGAGGAGGATTTTGAAGTCCGGACTTCAGCAGCCGGTCAGGGACAGCTGGAATTCAGTATACATCGGGCAGATTCTTCCAGTGAGGCTGCTGATGACCACACTGATATTAATATAGAGATGGAACACTCGCCTTCAGATTCTTTGGATTTTGATGAAATCCAGGCTTATGAGGATGAGAGTAAAGAAATTTCAGATTCTTTTGAGGATTTCAGGAAAGAGGAACAGCAAAATACAGAAGCATCTGTTCAGTCCGCAGCATCGGAAGTCTCTCAGCCTCATAAGAATCCAAAATCGTCCAAAACAGAAATAGAAAATGGAATCCGAAATATCCAGAAGGAGATCACCAGTAAGGATGCAGAAGTAAAAAAAGAATATCATTATCCTCCTCTGAAGCTTCTGAAAAGAGGAAACGGAAAGGGCAAAGGCGATTCCGATGCCCATCTTCGCCAGACTGCCCAGAAGCTTCAGGATACTCTGCATAATTTTGGTGTAAATGTTACTGTGACAAACGCAAGCTGCGGTCCCACAGTAACCAGATATGAACTTCAGCCGGAAATGGGAGTGAAGGTCAGCAGAATCGTAGGTCTTGCTGATGATATCAAGCTGAACCTGGCAACTCCGGATATCCGTATTGAGGCGCCGATTCCCGGAAAGGCAGCTGTGGGAATCGAGGTTCCCAATAAAGAAAATCAGGCAGTTATGCTCCGGGAGATTTTGCAGTCTCAGGATGTTTCAGGGAGCAAAATCAAAGCTTTCCTTTGCCGTAGGCAAGGATATTGCCGGAAAGCCTGTTGTTACAGATATTGCCAAAATGCCGCACCTTCTGATCGCAGGAGCGACAGGCTCCGGTAAGTCTGTATGTATCAATACTCTGATCGTGAGTATACTTTACAAAGCAAAACCGGAAGAGGTCAAGCTGATCATGATCGATCCCAAGGTGGTTGAATTAAGCGTGTACAACGGAATCCCTCATCTTCTGATCCCGGTAGTCACTGATCCCAAAAAGGCGGCAGGCGCACTGAACTGGGCAGTAACAGAGATGATGAACCGCTACAACACTTTTGCGGAATTTAATGTGCGAAATCTTCAGGAGTACAATAAAAAAGTAGATGGAATGAGGATCCCCGAGGGAGAAACCCCGCCGGAGCGTATGCCTCAGATCATTATTATCGTGGATGAACTTGCGGATCTGATGATGGTGGCTCCGGGAGAAGTGGAGGATGCGATCTGCCGTCTGGCTCAGCTTGCCGGCTGCGG
>ENA-OPYY01000180-OPYY01000180.1-human-gut-metagenome-genome-assembly--contig:-NODE-180-length-26169-cov-1.281737_pt1 | contig 26169 bp, 32 predicted proteins | sample MGYA00242472_ERZ504481 | MGnify/ENA primary metagenome ERZ504481 (study PRJEB26092, sample SAMD00036265) | human gut metagenome | host: Homo sapiens | study: EMG produced TPA metagenomics assembly of...
AAAAAGAAAATTCCTTTCAATGTCGGAATCATCATTTTTGGAATCATTTTCTTTTATCTGATTGTTACAATTATTCTGTACCTAACTTCCCCTCATATTACTTCCTATGAAGTAAGAGAAGGAAGCATTTTGAATGATTATGAATATACGGGGCTTGCGATTCGTGAAGAAATGATCGTGGAGTCTGAAGGAGACGGCTATATCAATTATTATACTTCTGAAGGGAGTAAGGTATCCGCAGCTTCCAATGTATATACATTGAGCAATGAAAAGATGGAACACACAGAGGTATCTGGAGATACCGCAGCTGTGGAACTCTCTGAAGGGGATCTGAACCAGATTGTATTAAAGACACAGAAATTTAATGAAACATTTCAGGACGAACAGTTTCATAACACTTACAATCTCCGCACAAATATCGACAGTGTGATGCTTGGAATCCAAAATCAAACTCGCATCAACGAATTGGATTCCATTATCGCTTCCGGAAATTCTGCCGGATTAAGATTATGCGCATCACCAAGAGACGGTATTATCATATACTCTGTAGATGGGCTGGAAGGCATTACAAAAGATACGCTTACATCAGATTTACTCAATAAAACAGATTATCAGAAGACAGAACTGCTGAACAATCAAAAGATTACTGCGGGTTCTCCTGCCTATAAGCTTGTGACAAATGAGAAATGGTCTGTGGCCATCGAAGTAGATAAAGAGTTCTCAGCAGAACTCTCTGAGATGAACTCTGTCAAAGTTCGTTTTCTAAAGGACGATGAATATCTGTGGGCCAATGTCAGTGTCGTAAGTAAGGATGACCATTATTATGGTATTCTTTCCTTTAACAATTCGATGGTGCGTTATGCAGAAGAGCGTTATCTGGATCTTGAATTGATTCTGGAAGATGAAACCGGATTGAAGATTCCTAAAACGGCTAAAGTAGAAAAGGAGTTCTTTTTGGTGCCGGAGGAATATGTAACCGTCGGCGGCAACAGCAAAGAAGCAGGTGTCATCAGGAAAAAACGCAATGGATCTACAGAATTTGTAAAAGCAACTGTCTATGCACAAAAAGATGGAAAAAGCTATATTGCCTCTGAAGAATTGAAAAAGGGAGATACACTGCTGTGTGAGGACAGCAATGATACAATGGCGTTGAACGAAAAAGGAACTTTAGAAGGGGTTTACAATATTAATCGTGGATATGCTGTCTTTCGGCAGATTAATATTCTTGCAGAAAGTGAAGAATATTATATTGTAGAAGAAAATACGTCGTATGGGCTGACAAATTATGATCACATTGCGCTGGATGGCAAAGGAATAAAAGAGGACGAAGTTGTGTTCCGGTAAGCCCCGGAGCACATTCGTAATAAATCAAATGACAAAACAGCAAAAGACGAGGAGTGAAGAATATGCTGGAAAAAAATTTGAAATCTATACAGGACAAGGTGAAAGATGCCTGCAAAAGAAGTGGCAGACATCTGGAAGATGTTACATTGATTGCAGTGAGCAAAACGAAGCCGGTTTCGATGCTGCAGGAAATTTATGACCTTGGTATCCGGCAGTTCGGCGAGAACAAAGTACAGGAACTCACTGACAAATATGAAAAACTTCCAAAAGATATTTCATGGCATATGATCGGCCATCTTCAAAGAAATAAAGTTAAGTATCTGATTGGAAAAACAACACTGATTCATTCCGTTGATTCTCTTAGACTTGCAGAAGCAATCGAGGCAGAAGCAGCAAAAAAGAACTGTTTGGTGGATGTCTTGATTGAAGTTAATGTCGCCCGTGAAGAGAGCAAGTTTGGCATTTCGCCAGAAGAAGTGCTTCCATTGGTCGAACAAATCGCCCGTTTTCGTCATATAAAGATTAAAGGCTTGATGACGATTGCTCCATTTGTCGAAAATCCAGAAGAAAATCGTATACATTTTGCCAATTTAAGAAAATTATCTGTTGACATTGCGGCAAAAAACATTGATAATGTTAGTATGCGTATTCTTTCAATGGGTATGACAAATGACTATGAAGTCGCGATAGAAGAAGGTGCCACCATGGTTCGTGTCGGCACTGGTATTTTTGGTGAAAGAAACTATAATATAACAAACGAATGATAGGAGTGTAACTATGGGAGTATTTGACAAGTTTTTGGACATTATGAAACTGAGTGACGAAGATGATTATGAGGATGATTTCTTCGATGATGAAGTAGATGAATATCCGGAAAAGACAAGCAAAAATCCATTTAAAAAAGAAAAAGAAGAGTATGATGATTTTGATATGCAGGAAAAGTCAAAAAGCACTTCAAAATCTACAAATAAAGTAACTCCAATGCGTCCGAGTGGACAGAGAAGAGCGCCAGGAATGGAAGTATGTGTAATTCGTCCGACATCTGTTGATGATGCACGCGCAATTACAGAATCTCTTTTAAGCGGACGTACTGTTATCCTGAATTTAGAGGGACTTGATCTGGAGGTTGCACAGAGAATTATCGACTTTATTTCCGGTGCAGCATTTGCGATCAATGGAAATCTTCAGAAGATATCTACATACATCTTCCTCGTAACACCTACCAATGTAGATATTTCCGGAGATTTACAGGATTTGCTGAATACTTCTTTTGACATGCCGTCCATCAACACAAGATTCTAGGAGTACTATGCAAAAAGAAGAAGAATTATTAAGAAAAAGACTGATTGAGTTATCAAAGATTGCATATCATCGCAATTTTATTACTTACACAGATTTTCTAAATCTTAATGAACTGAATATTTTACATACGTTGCCAAAAGATACTCTGTACACTCCGTACAGGACTTTTGGCGGCTATGCTTCTTCAGAGCGTCAGATTGCAGCATTTCTTCCTGATGCTCTTTGTTTACGTTCAGAGATAGAAGATCTTGCATATCCGATGGGAATTATCCATATCCTGCCGCGCAGTCAAAAATTCTCCGAGCAGCTATCTCACAGAGATTATTTGGGAGCACTTCTGAGTCTTGGAATTGAGCGTTCAAAAATCGGAGATATTATCGTAGAAGAGCAAGGTGCGTTTGTATTTGTCTCAGACAAACTTTTATCCTATGTGTGTAAAGAAATGACACAGATACGTCGGACTCAGGTGATTGTTTGTGAAGAATCTTTTTCTGAGTTTCACTATACACAAAAGTATGAAAAAATTACAGGTACAGTAGCTTCTGTAAGACTGGATACCCTTCTTTCTCTTGCATTTTCATCTTCCAGAAGCCGCCTCAGTCCATTGATCGAGGCTGGAAAGGTGTTTGTCAATGGTAAACTTATTTCATCTAATGGATATAATGTGAAAGAAGATGATGTGATCTCTGTTCGCGGCTATGGTAAGTTCATCTATCGAAAAGTAATTTCCCAGACAAAAAAGGGGAGGCTTCTCGTGGAAATTCACAAATTGATTTAAAGGAGAAACGATAGAATATGAAAAAGAAACGATTTCTATGGTATTTAGGTGGTTTAGTTGCACTGGTTTTTGGAATTGTACTTGACCAGTGGACAAAGTTTCTTGCGACCACATACCTGAAAGGAAAAGAAGATATTGTTCTGATCAAAAATGTATTTTGTCTGCATTATCTGGAAAACAGAGGAGCGGCATTCGGAATTTTTCAAGGACAGAAAACATTCTTTATTATTACCACCTTGCTGTTACTTTCCGCAGCACTTTACTTTTATATCCGATTACCGTATACAAAGCGTTTTGCTGCGTTTCGCATCTGCACGGTTCTTGTGGCGGCTGGTGGAATCGGAAATATGATTGATAGACTCTGCAACAATTATGTGACAGATTTTTTCTATTTTGAATTGATTGATTTTCCAGTTTTCAATGTCGCAGATATTTATGTAGTTTTGGCAATGTGTCTGTTCTGCTATCTGGCGTTTTTCTATTTTAAAGAGGAAGATTATCAATATTTTACCTTCCGTGGGAAAAAGTCAGTGCAGGATCCAGAAGAACAGGAGTAAATTATGGAAGAAAGACGATATACCACAGAGAAAAATGATCTGATGCGAATTGATAAATTTTTATCCGAAAAACTTCCAGATCTTTCTCGCTCTTATCTCCAAAAGCTGATCAAAGAAAAAGAAGTTCTTGTAAATGGGCAACCGGTAAAAGCAAACTATAAGCTTTCTTTGGAGGATCATATTTCAGTGATGATTCCAGAATTGAAAGAACCTGATATTCTTCCAGAACAGATTCCGCTTGATATTCTCTATGAAGATGAAGATATCCTTGTTGTGAATAAACCAAAAGGAATGGTCGTTCATCCTTCTGCGGGACATTATAGTGGAACTTTAGTCAATGCACTGATGTTTCATTGCAAAGATCAACTCTCTGGCATCAATGGCGTAATGCGCCCGGGAATTGTGCATCGTATTGACATGGATACAACTGGTTCTCTGATCGTCTGCAAAAATGATTTTGCACATCAGTCTCTGGCTGAGCAATTAAAAGACCATACGATTACAAGGAAATATCATGCGATTGTTCACGGAGTGTTAAAGGAGGACAATGGTACTATTGATGCTCCCATCGGCAGACATCCTGTTGAGCGAAAGAAAATGAGTGTAAACTATAAGAATGGAAAGCATGCTGTCACGCACTATCGGGTATTAAAGCGTTTTGAAAAATTTACGTATGTAGAATGTCAGTTGGAGACGGGAAGAACACACCAGATTCGGGTACACATGGCAAGTATTCGTCATCCTCTTCTTGGAGATGCTATCTATGGTCCGGCAAAATCTCCAATGAAGCTTCAAGGGCAGACACTTCATGCAAAAATTCTCGGCATTATCCACCCACGTACCAGTCAGTATATGGAATTTAATGCAGAATTGCCAGATTATTTCAAACACCTGCTGGAAATTTTGTAAAGTTGTGTACATTTCATCAGATTTGATGTATAATATGTTATATATCAAATCTGATTCTCAGATGGATTTACATAAAGGAGCGTGACAGTTATGACAAAAACAAACACAATTATTACAATCGGAAGACAGTTTGGAAGCGGTGGACATGAAATCGGTACAAAGCTTGCAGAGTATTACGGAATTAAACTGTATGACAAAGAGATGCTCGCAGTTGCAGCAAAAGAGAGCGGTATCTGCAAAGAACTCTTTGAATCACAAGACGAAAAGCCTACAAATAGCTTCCTCTACTCCTTGGTGATGGATACTTACTCTATGGGCTATCCTGCCGGTGGATATTCGGATATGCCGCTGAATCATAAAGTTTTTCTTGCTCAGTTTGACGCAATTAAAAAAATTGCAGATGAAGGACCTTGTGTGTTGGTCGGACGCTGTGCAGACTATGCATTGGAAGAGTATGATAATTGTGTGAATGTGTTTATTCATGCAGATTTGAATGCCCGGATCAGGCGTGTCGCAAGACTTTATGATCTGACAGATGCAAAGGCGAAAGACATGATCTTAAAAACAGATAAGAAACGTGCAAACTATTATAATTACTATTCTAATAAAAAATGGTCTGATGTAGACAGCTATGATTTATGTATTTCCAGTTCCGATCTTGGAGTGGACGGCGCTGTTGAAATAATCAAATCTTATATTGCAGCAAAAGAAGCATTGACGAAAGCTCCTCAGTTATAGCAGAGCCATCTGATCTTAGTTGAATTGAAAAAGAGGCAGGACTTGTACAACACAAGATTCTGCCTCTTTCTATTTTATATACGTTTATTCGGATGAAAATTAACGTTTTTGTAATATTCTTTCCGGCCATCCATTGATCTTTCCGTTTAAAATTGCAGTAAACATACGCTCTTTTGCTCCTGTATGTTCTTGATTTAACTGCCTTACAAGTTCTTTGGCATATTGCCTCTTTGTATGTCCATCTACCGGACACTTACTTTTGACTACAGGAAGATCATATTTATTCTTAAATCCAATCACATCCATCTCGTCGACAAACATCATTGGTCGAATCACAGTCAGATCCATCCGGTCAAGATAAGTCTTTGGAGAGAATGAATGAAAACGTCCTTCAAAAATAAGGGAGAGTAGCATAGTTTCAATAATGTCATCTTTATGATGTGCGTATGCAACTTTATTGCATCCCATATCTTTGACAGCATCGTTTAAGGCACCTTTTCGCATCTTTGCACAGAGAGAACATGGGTTTGATTCTTTTCGTTCCTCAAAAAGGATGTGAGCAATATCCGTCCGGACAATCTTATAAGGTACCTCAAGCTGGGTACAAAGTTTTTCGATTGGCTCCAGATGAAATTCCTCATATCCGAGATCTACAGTAATTGCACTCAATTCAAATTTTTTAGGATAAAATCGTTTCAATCCATGAAGTGCATAGAGGAGTGTCAGACTGTCTTTCCCTCCGGAGATACCAACTGCAATATGGTCTCCCTCTTCAATCATTTGATACTCATCCACGGCTTTTCTCGTATAACTTAGCAGCTGCTGTAATTTCATATGTATATTCCTTTCTCGTTATTCTCTATCGATTCATTCAATATCTTATCTGATTTCCTTTTTCCTGACAAGAGAAAACTTGATTATTTTAAAAAAAGAAGCTAATATAAAAGGAAATAGTCATAAAAATTGGAGGGAAAATATATGAAATTTATAGTACAGCGTGTATTAGAATCATCTGTTTCTGTTGATGGAGAAACAATTGGAAAAATTGGAAAAGGATATATGGTGTTGATTGGTGTCGGCAATGAAGATACAAAAGAGATTGCAGATAAAATGATCAAAAAAATGGTTGGTCTTCGGATTTTTGAGGATGAGAACGGTAAGACAAATCTTTCTCTTGCAGATGTAAAGGGATCCCTTTTGCTGATTTCTCAGTTTACACTCTATGCCAACTGCCGGAAAGGAAACCGTCCAAGTTTTATTGAAGCCGGAGCACCGGACAAAGCAGAGCAGTTGTATGAATATATTATTTCAGAATGCCAGAAACAAGTCCCGATAGTAGAACGAGGAAAATTTGGCGCTGATATGAAAGTTCAGCTAATCAATGATGGACCATTTACAATCATACTTGATTCAGAAAAATTATAAAGCAGAAGAGGAACACAGGGCATTGCACCGTTATTGATATAGTAACTGTGGCGATGCCCATTGCTTTCCTAAGTGGTTTAGCAAAAGGAGAGTGGGGCTCTCTATAACTGTAGAGTACTATTCTTCCCGCAATTTTACTGCAGAAGCTGCTTGTCTGCGCCTGCTTTCATCGATTGCTGCATAATGTTTCTTTGTTGTATTGACATCTTTATGCCCTAGAACATCAGCTACGAGATAAATATCACCGGTTTCTTTATATAAAGAGGTACCGTAAGTGCTTCGAAGTTTATGAGGTGTAATCTTTTTATTTGGTGTCACTTGCTTTGCATACTTTTTGACCATATTTTCCACTGCCTGTACCCCCATTCGCTTTCGCTGGGTAGAGAGGAAGAGGGCATTTTCATGATCTGGCAGGGGAGTAATATTTTTTCTTGTCAGTTCCAGGTAATCTCTAAGAGCTTTTTCGACTTCCCTTCCAAAATAGACAACCATTTCGTTTCCACCTTTTCTTGTAACTTTGACCCCATTATTTTTGAAATCAACATCATTGATATCCAGCCCAACACATTCTGAAACACGGATTCCTGTTCCGAGCAGGAGAGTAATGATCGCTAAATCCCGATATTTTGTTTTTTCATAATAAACTTTCTTTTGTCCTGTCAGCTGATTTCCGCATGTTTCTATATAATCAAGCAGAATTGCGACTTCATCAGTATCCAAACGTATGATCGCTTTTTCGTGGAGTTTTGGCATGTCTACGAGCAATGTCGGATTTTTCTCAATTGCCTGTCGTTTAAAGAAATATCCGTAGAAGCTTCTGAGTGCAGACATTTTTCTCGCAAGCCCTTGTTCGCTGTTTGTGATCTGTTTGTTTTCAGAAGATTCGTATACTTTCAGATATTCTAAATATTCTTCAATATCTACTGAACTTAACTGATCGAGATCTTCAAGGGTGAATTGTGTTGTGGAGCGATCGCGATACAGAGGATTGCATTCCACCAAAAAGTAGAAAAATGTTCGGATGTCATAAGCATAAGAAATTCTTGTTTTTGCAGAAGTTGTTGGCTCCATTGCGCGAAAATAATCTTTTGCAAAGGCAGGAAGTGTTGTCAGAATTTCCCTCAGCCGTAAAGTATCTTCAATAAAAGTCTGTTCGTGATAAGTTTTTATATCTTTTGCCATAGAAAAGTACCTCCTTAAAATAGTTACGAATTAACCTGATTTTGTAGGTAATTATAGCATAAGTAGACTTTTTAGTCTATATCTTTTGGAAAAATCGGTATTTGTCGTATAGATTAACTTCTCTTTTAGAAAGGCAGTTTTCTGCCTTTCAATGGATTTTTATTGTTTTGAAAAGAATCTCTCTCACATTACTTCCGGTACAGAATCATAATAAATGATTAATAGATAATCTCCCTCACATAAATCATTCAGCCACATCCCATTTAATTTCTTTACTTCCTTAATGTATCTGGCAATTGTCTTTTTATCAGAATCTTTTGCATAAGTGTCTGCAAGACTCTGTAAAGTGTCACCTTTCTGAATCTGAATACTTTTATAATACTTCCCAACAACAGGTTCTTCAGATGCATTTCCATGTGCATTGGTAAACAAAATGCTGCCAACTGCGCTGATATAAAATGCTGCTAAAATTGAAAAAACAGAAACAATACATCTCCTTCTCATCGCTCGTTGTTTCCTGATCTTCACTGCATATGCTCTGTGCTTACTCATCTCTCCCACTTCCTCTTTCTCTTTCTGAAATCATAACGCTGTCTATTCGCTTTTCCGAACAAATGTTGCGAACAAATGTTCTTTACGCAGATTATATAACACGAACAAACGTTTGTCAATAAGGTGAACATACTTTCTAAACATTTGTTTGCTTTTTCCTTTTTCATATGATAAAATAATTGCAGAATACAAAAGGGAGGCTTTTTTATGCCACTAGGAAAGATCAGTAAAAAACAAGAAGAAATTTTAGAGTATATTAAATCGGAATTATTATCAAAAGGATATCCACCGGCGGTCCGTGAGATCTGCGAAGCAGTCCATTTGAAATCTACCTCTTCTGTTCACTCTCATCTGGAGACATTGGAGAAAAATGGTTATATTCGCCGAGACCCAACAAAACCGCGTGCAATCGAGATCATGGATGATACGTTTAATCTTACACGAAGAGAGGTCGTGAATGTGCCTGTTATTGGTCGTGTTGCTGCCGGAGCACCAATTCTTGCGGAAGAGAATATTGAAAATTATTTTCCAATCCCGATGGAATTTATGCCAAATGAAAAAACATTCCTTCTTTCTGTCAAAGGAGAAAGTATGATCAATGCGGGAATTTTAGATGGAGATTATGTACTTATTAAACAGCAGTCAAATGCTGAGAAATGGAGATATGGTTGTTGCACTCGTTTGAGGATGGCGCAACGGTAAAGCGATTTTTTAAAGAAGAAGGGCGTTTATCGACTTCAGCCGGAGAATGATTTTATGGATCCGATCATTGTAGAAAGTGTAGAAATTCTCGGAAAAGTAATCGGTGTATTCCGGTTTATGAAATAATGTAAAATACTTCTGTCACACATTTTGATGGGGAAGAATAAAACCACTTTCGAATTTGTCCTTCCCCATTCCTATCAATTTTTTGTTCTTATATCTGTCAGCCTATTGTGCCTGCACAATTTATTTATCCAGACATAACTGTCCAAGGTAGGTAAGACTTGGCTTTACTTGTCTTTTCATTCCATTTTTTCTGTCTACTTGTATCAGCCCAAATGTCATTGTGTATCCCCTATGCCATTCAAAATTATCTAAAAGACTCCAATAGAAATATCCTTTCACCGGAATATCGTCGGCAATGCAGGAAGCAACACCGTCAGTTGCTTTTTCGATAAAAGCAATCCGTCGTGTATCATCTGCTGTGGCAATCCCATTTTCCGTCACATATAAATCACCATGAAATTGTTTAGAAACCGCTCGAATCACATGTTCTAATGCCTCTGGATAGTATTCATAATTCATTTGTGTCAGCTCAGCATGTTCCGGCGCTGGAACGATTCCGTCAGCCCCTATTCTTGAACGGCTGTAATTTTGTACTCCAAGGAAATTATCTTGTTCGATATAAGGAAGATAATGCGTAAATTCCTTCTCCCACTCTGCTTTTGCACGCTCTTCTCCTCCTGGTTGTGGCTGGATATCATGAAGAGAAAGCGTTAACCCTGTCTTCGTCTCCGGATAAAGTTCTTTAATGATATGTACCGCCTTCTGATGCGCCTTCATGACAATGAAATCTCCCTGTTCTGTACGGCTGCTGCAAAATGTCTGAGGAGTTGCGGTATAAAAGACTCTTTCATTTTCTTCAGCTCCAAGGCGTTCGTTTTCTTCCATCTTTTCAGAATCCATTCCTAACTGCACCTGCTGCCCTTCTTCTTTCCTTCGACTGGCATTTGCTTTTTCCTGTCTCTTTTGCCGTTCCATAATAGATGCGATTTGAAGTCCCATATTTGCCTCGTTGATTGTACAGACATACTTAATCTCATTACCAAGCTTTTTCATCACATATTCGACATACTCCGCAAAATATTGTATGACATCCTCTGACTCCCAACCACCTTTTTGGATCACCCAAAGCGGGCTGGAAAAATGATGAAGAGTAACGAAAGGTTCCAGTCCCTTTTCCCTACAGCAGCGAATAACATTGCGGTAATGTTCAATCTCTATTTCCACGAATTTCCCTTGTTCCGGTTCAATACGCGCCCATTCAATACTAAACCGATAAGCATTCAATCCAGCATCTGCCATATATTCTATGTCTTCTTGATACCGATTGTAATGGTCAACCGCATCTAAACTTGGTTCTTGAAAAATAGAATATTTCAACTGCTCCTGTGCCCAGCAATCGCTGTAAATGTTATTCCCCTCTACTTGATGTGCAGCCGTCGCAGCACCGACAAAAATCCTTTTTGAAATTTTCCCATAAGAAGTCCCTCCTGATCATTTACTTTTCTATTTTCTTATTATACCATGCGTATTGTACGGTGTCTTCATTATATGCTATCCATCTAAGAAAACAGATTGATCATCATTACAATAGTAATTACGATATTGTTGATTCTCTTAAAAAACTGTATCTGTTCATATTCCTATTAAAATATTTTTTGGTTATTTAGATTTCTTTTTCATTTTGAGAGAAAAACTATAACTCCAGATAGGAATATGCAGTCTGTCCATTTGTTCGATAAACAATGAATTGTCCATATTATCATCAAAAGTAAATATTCTCTTTTCGTCTATGTAAACCCGAAAAGCTCCGCTCTTTTTATACACACCCTTTGTGATATCTGCAAAATAATACTTTCTTACGCGGCCAAATGTAGAACGATACGTAATTTCCATATCGTTTACTTCTACTTTCCATAAGCCGATATTAAAAGCTGCAATCGCCATCACTGTGGAAACAAGCAGCAGAAACAGGATCGCCCACAAAGCTTCCTCTATAACAACACTATAAATCAATAAACCTGTACTGCATATTGCAAAAAAGCAAACAGCCAACTCAGATAGATTTCCGAACGGATAACATAATGAGACAACGGTTCTCTTCCAATTTGGATTCGATTTCTGGCTTTTTTCATGAGATTTTCTTTCTCCTGTAGATTTTAAAGTTACTTTTTTAATCGGCTAATTGAATTCCACAAGCTCCAACCCGGTTTCCAGCTGGAATCCTTCTGCCCACTCTTTATCACGATAAAAAACAATCCCTTCCTGATATCCGTCGCTCGTAAAGAATAACTGTTTTTCATTTCCATATCCTTTAATAATCTTATTCAATTCATTTGCAACATTTACATCAAACCAGTCATCATACACTTCTGCTTCCAATGTAAATTGCCGGTGTTTCCATTCAAAACTAACTGTTCTTTTTCCTGTTCCTTCTTCCCAGTTTACCTGGCGGGTGTCCTCCTGTATATTTTTGAAATCAAGTTCTTCTTCATCCAGTGACGAAACACCTGTCAGAAAGTCGGTATACATTTTCTCTACATTGAAGAATTCCACATCAAAGGTGTACACACCGTTTGTATAGGGAGTCCATGTCATGTTTTCGTAATCGTATTCCCCCTGACCTAATACAGTTAATAACATTGCAGCTTTATTTAATTCCACTTCCGGCGGCATTGTTTTATAGTCTTGTTCCAAATCATCTATCATTTGATCAGTCGTTCCCTTTATATCATATTTGTCAAAAATTTCAGCAAGCTCTTTATAAGTCTTTTGCATAGCTTCTCCTCCTAATGAATTACTTTTTAGACTGTATCCATTTAAGGACAGCAGTGCAGATACAACTAATGTCAAAATCCTTTTCATAATCATAGATTACCTTTCTTTTTATCACATCTACTTTCCTTGCAGTAAACCTTTTAACCAGTTTTCCAGATTTTCAAAATTATCAAACCGCCAAGTAATCGTAAAAACTTTTTATCATTAAATACAGTATCATTTTACTGCTGTTTATTTTTTACTTCATCGCTAAAACTTCATGTTGTAGTCATCCTCATTCCTACATATGATAAATAATAATGTTACAGCCCTTCCTTTGTTTATAATTTATAGCAGTATTATATATTATCAGGTGATTTTTGTATATATTTTTTCAAAAACACGAGGCAAAAAATAAAAACTAATAGAGAATATTATCCCCTAATCTCATCAATGATATTTTCTCTTCCCATCTTCCAAGCCGGGAACATTACTGCTGCCACCGCAATCACAACATTCAACACCATAATTCCAATCAAAACCAGATTTGGAACATTGGAAGTTAGATGTAAGAATTGAAGCACATGAGCCATATAGTAGTTCATTACTCTTCTAAGGACTCGATTATAAAGCAGGTAGATAAACACATCTGTCAACAATCCATACAGGATACCAGTCTGCAAAATCATCTTATAATTTCTAATTTCTTAATAGAATTTCCCAAGGCAAATGTATCCTTTTTATCAAATGCCATTTCTTTAAAAACAGATTTCGGGAAAAATTGAAATATTACATTTTGAATTTCAAATGCTACTTTCGGAATTTTATGGGGCGTACCAATTATGACAAGAGTTTTTACCTTCTCCGGAAAATCCAATGCATAATTCATAGCTATGATCCCACCTAACGGAAGACCAACCAGATGAATCTGTCCATCAATTTCTGTTGCAATATTCAACAAACGAAGTATATAAGTCTCATAGGTTGCATCTTGTCCATTTAGAATGGAACATAGCTCTGGACACAAAATATCTTTCTGATCTTTCATGTAAGAAATTGTTTTCTGCCAGCTTATTGCTTTGCAGGAGATCTTTTCAGATTTCCTGCTCAATAAAACTATGAAAATTTAATTTCCTTAATTTTAAAACATAATTACAATTCCTATTCGACAAGAACGATTATCATAGAACGATTGTATTTGTCCCCACTCATAATGATATTCGACACCTGTCATACTCTTTTTTACTGGGAATGCCTAAGCATTTCCTTAAAAATTTATTATTTTCTTCTTGCAACTTTTCTAAGACTGTATCATTCATTGTCTCATATTTCGTAGAATATTTTTTGTCTGCTCGAACCAATTCAATCTTTTTTACTTTTCCATGTCTTCCGTAGATTGTAACATAAAACTTCTTATAAAGCCATTTTAAAGGTTTCTTAGAAATCAATATTGTATAAGAATACTCTGTTTGAACAATCTTAAAATCAATTTCTTTAAATAGGGAAATACTTCCTTTGGGAGTAATTTTATATCCACCTATTTTTAATATATCTTCCCTTAGCTCATCCTTTACTTCGATAATCTCCATACTTACTATAAAAACAGCATAGCCTTCACACATTACAACGGCAAATATTTTTGCCCATAGTACATCTGGAACAAACATATTCCAAGCTATAAAAGGAAGCAAGGCTACTCCTACCGCAGTCACCAGTAGAAGCACTCTCCAAATATAATTTTTCTTTCTTTTTCCTTCATTGGTTAAATTTTCATCATAATAAAGATGACCTGGACCTGAAAAGTTAAATAGATATTCCTTAAAAAACGACACCATAGCCGCTCCCCAGGAAGATTTCTTTTGTTCCTTCATATTACACAATCTCCTCTGCTACATGGTTATTTTTTTCAGGTCTGCACCTGACATTTTAACTGCATATCACCCCTGATTATCACATTAGCTCTGCTGACTGTTCAGCCCATGCTTTTTCGCATATTCACTGGCTTTCTGTCTGCGTTCCTCACTGTAAGGCAGCAAAGAGGTACTTGTTTGCTGAGATTAACAATCAGAGACTAATTTTTTTGATAAAATTTCGTTTGAAGCGCCTGCTTTTTGCTCTTTTTGTCAGAGTTAATAAGAAGGACAAGTTTTCCCCCTTCAACAGCACTTTGACAATTTCATAGACAGCATAACAGGTACATAACCCGTGTACGAGCGAGTGTGGAACGCCGCGAAGATGGAGCAGCCAGGAGGTGATGAACAGAGCTGTTTCGGAGCGATCTACGATTTCACAAAACGGATGGTGGCAGATCCGGCGCGAGGACTGCACGGGGGCTTAAAGATACTTCCTCACGGCCTCCTAAAGACTTGGGGGGAACCCTGCGGCGCACGAGTAAAACGACGCTGCGGAGTTATGACAACCGCGCCAGCGGAGACCTGCTATGTTCCCATCGTCAGGGTTGCGTGGCAAATGTGACGAGAATTGAGTCATATTAAAATAGAAAGCGATTACTTTCTTTGTTGGTCGTTTTCTATTCAAAATCAGATACCATGCGCTGGCAGTTTCGGCTGCCAGCGTATTCATGTGATTTTGAAAGCACGATGATAACCTTGACAGATTGGAGGGAATATGGTCTATGGAAAAACTCATTACACGAAAAGAAGCTGCTGAAATCTTAGGAATCAGCATCGCAACGCTGGATGCCGCCCGTAACAACGGCTTGATCTCTTATGTGCAGTATGTTCAGAATGGCTGTGTGTATTTTACTGCGGCGGGTCTCCAGGAGTATATCGCAAAATGTACGCACAGGGCAAAGCCTGTTGAGAGAAGCACAACTTACCGTAAGCCTCGAAGCGGAAGATCGTGAGCCAGTCCGTATCCTTGATGGAATCAGAGAGGTCTGATAAAACAAAGGTACAGCGCTGGAGATTATTCTTAGGAGGTGGAGGAATTGGCAAATAGAAAAATAATACTTCCTCAATATGGCACAGTCATGAAAAGAGGTGTCCTATATTATAGGACCAGAATCAAAGATGCGAATGGTAAGCTCGTAGCTATCTACGCAAAAACACCTGAAGAACTATATAACAAAGAAACGCTTGCGTTGGAACAGATTGAGAATGCTACTTTTCATCGGAAAACGCCCACAGTTGCAGAGTATTGTGAAAAGTGGCTTCTGATGCAGTCGGTTCATGTACGAGCCACTACCTTGACGGATTACACATCAAAGGTCAGGCGGCATATTATAGCGGAATTGGGAGATAAACGGATGGGAGAGGTTAGCCTGGATGATATTCAGCTTGCCCTTGTTCCGGTTTCCAAGAAATCCGCATCGGTTTATAAATCTGTGGTAATTCTCTATAAGTCTATCTTTCGCGCAGCGATGGAAAGCAGGATCATTGACCATAACCCGACGATTTATCTGACGACAAAAGGTGGCGGTGTTCCACAAGAGGATCGTCAGGCTTTGACAGATGAACAGGCAGAGCGCCTTTTGGATGCTATCCGAGATTTGCCGCCTTATGTCTTTGTCATGATTGGTTTATATGCAGGGCTGCGCCGGGAAGAAATTCTTGCTCTGCAATGGGATTCAGTATATCTGGATACGGATACTCCATATCTGACGGTAAGGCGGGCATGGCACACAGAACACAACAGACCGGTGATCTCAGATGAATTGAAAACCAAGGCTGCGGAGAGAAATATCCCCCTTCCTGTTTGTTTGGCTGAGTGCTTGAAAGCAGCAAAGGAAGCCTCGACTTCGGAGTATGTAGTTTCAAACCGGGATGGCGATCCGTTGTCCTATACGCAGTTTAAGCGGCTGTGGCAGTATATTGTTACGAGAACGGTCAAGGAACGGAGCTATTACCGGTATGAAGATGGAAAAAGAGTAAAGCATACTGTCACACCTGTCTTGGGAGAAAAGGCTGCTCATAACGGAAAAGTGGTTTACAGTCTGGACTTTGAGGTAACACCCCATCAGCTGCGGCATACTTACATCACCAATCTTATTCATGCGTCGGTAGATCCCAAAACGGTTCAATACCTGGCAGGCCATGAAAGCAGCAAGATTACCATGGACATCTATGCAAAGGTTAAGTATAACAGGCCGGATGAACTGGTCAGATCAATGAGTTGCGCGTTTGCAAGCTGGGACACAGCACAGTAATAATAAAATAGGAAGTAAAGCAGGAGCGAGGCAAGGATGTCTCGCTCTTTGTTTTACATCAGCCGTATCTTTGATTAAATCGAGGCTTTCTGATAAAAAGAGAGTGTAGATACGGAGACTACACATTATCAAGAAAGGACGATCAAAGATGGCAAAAAAGAAAACACAGATCCCGAAGTATGGGACCATTACATTGAAAGGAATCCAGTATTACAGAACCAGGATTACGGATGCAGATGGCAAAGAATTGAGTTTGTATGCTGCTACTTGTGAAGAATTGTATGAGAAGCAGTTAGAGGCCCGGAAGCAGGTGGAAGAAATTATCTTTCACCGGCAGCACCCGACAGTAGCCGAGTATGGAGAGAAGTGGCTGCTGATGCAGTCGGCAAAGGTGTCTGTGTCGACACTCAGAGGTTATACGAGGGATATGACAAACTATATCATAAAACCTCTGGGAGAGATGTATATGGAAGAAGTGACCGCTGACGATATTCGGCTGGCGCTTGTTCCATTGTCAAAGAAATCGGAAGGCTTATATAATAAGGTCAATATGCTGCTCAAGTGCATTTTTTATACGGCAGAGCGAAACCAAATTCTTGAACACAATCCATGTGTGGGAATATCGGGCAAGGGCGGAAAGCCCACAAAAAAGAAGGAGGCATTGACAGATCAGCAGGTAGCCGTGCTTCTGGATACCGTCAAGGGACTTCCTCCATATTTGTTTATTATGCTCGGTTTGTATTCCGGTCTGCGTCGGGAAGAAATTCTTGCACTGCAATGGGATTGTGTATTTCTGGATGAGACCACCCCGTATCTATCAGTAAGGCGGGCATGGCGTACAGAGCATAACAGGCCCGTGATTTCTACGGTGCTAAAAACTCCGGCGGCAAAAAGGGATATTCCGATACCGAAGTGCTTGGTGGATTGTCTAAGAGAAGCGAAAGAGAATTCCATATCAGATTATGTGATCGCTGACAGCAAAGGAGAACCACTGGCTGCTTCGCAGTTTCAAAGAGTATGGCAGTATGTAGTTGTCCGCTCTACTAAGCCCCGAAACTATTATAAGTATGTAAATGGGGAGAGTATCAAATATACGGTTACTCCAACGCTGGGCATGACCCAAAAGAATCAACCCAAAATCAAATATACGCTGGACTTCGATGTGACGCCCCATCAGCTGCGGCACACTTACATCACCAATCTTCTCTATGCGGGCGTTGATCCAAAGACAGTACAATACCTTGCCGGACATGAAAACAGCAAAACAACTATGGACATCTACGCAAAGGTAAAGTACAATAAACCTGAAGAACTTTTTGATGTAGTGAATCAGGCGTTTATACAGGATAAATAATATATTTGAAATGCCAGCTTGGCATATCAAGTTTTAAACAGGAATTGTCGCACACAGTATTCTGATACGGATATGAGGGATGGATATGGATAAATTAGTAGAAGTGGATGCTCAATATAGAGAGTGGATTTCCGAAGTGAGTAAACGCTTTCATCAAAGCCAGATTAAGGCTGCGGTGAAAGTGAATGATGAGATGCTTAGATTTTACTGGCAGTTAGGAAAAGAACTTCATGATAGAAAAGATAAGTTCTCTTATGGACAGAGCTTTTACAAAACAATCAGTCGTGATCTGCGTAGAGAACTGCCGGATGTAAAGTCATTTTCGGAGACAAACTTACGATATATGCAGAAATTTGCAGAACTATATAGCGAAGTTTCAAATCTTCCCCAACTTGGGGAAGATTTCAGAAGCGAAGAAATTGAGCCGCTTTTTGCAATTCCGTGGGGACATCATAAGATTATTATTGATAAGTGCAATGGAAATCCGAAAAAAGCATTGTTCTTTGTAAATCAAGTGATTCAAAATAATTGGTCGCGCGCAGTATTGCTGAATTTTTTAGATACCGATCTTTATGAGCGGCAGGGAAAGGCAATCACAAATTTTAATTTGACACTTCCGGCCATGCAGAGCGATTTGGCACAGGAGATCACAAAAGATCCATATAAGTTTGATTTCATTACCTTGACCCAAAGCTATAACGAAAAGGAACTGAGGGATGCACTGATGGATAATATTCAGAAGTTTCTTTTGGAACTGGGTAATGGATTTGCTTTTGTGGGACGGGAATATCGAATTGAAATTGGCTCGACAGAGAACTTCATTGATATGTTGTTTTACCATATTCACCTACATTGCTATGTAGTAGTTGAGGTAAAGGTCACGGAATTTGAATCATCTTATGCTGGCCAGCTGGGAACCTATGTAGTGGCGGTTAATCATCAGTTAAAAACAGAGAAAGATGAACCGACACTTGGCTTGTTAGTGTGTAAATCCAAGGATGATATAAAAGCACAGTACGCACTGGAAGCAAGCAGTCAGCCTCTGGGTGTGTCAGCATATGAATTGTCAAAACTGATACCGGAGAATTTTAAAGGTTCGCTGCCTCGATTGATGAGATAGAAAGTGAACTGCGGAAAGATACGGAAGGCTGACAATAAAAGTGCCTGGCTATTCATAAAGAATCGGGACAATTTTTGTGGTTCGCATACCGGATAACCGAGAAGCAGAAAGCCGGAAAAGCCCGGAATATCAAGGAAAAACAGCTCAAAAACTCGCGCAATACGGCTTAAAGGCTGCACGTCGCGCTCCTCAGTTCAGCAAGCGATAATCTACAACTTAAAAATGCTAAAAAAGCCCGGGAATACGCTATTTTCCGGGCTTTTTCTATGCCTGAAATCACCTGATTCCGATGGTGAAATTTGAGGAAATTTGACTTCAAATTAGCCCATTTTGATGGGTTTACAGAAGGCCATTTTGGAGGGGAAATTAGCCCCATATCCTTGACGGATTTTTGGTAAAAATCCGGCTGAAATGGAATGAAAAACAGTGTCAGGGTCGTTTGGCGAGTTCTGACGAATTCTGCAAAAAAATAATATCAGGTATCCTGTTACATAGAACCTTGGCTCATTCTTTGAAAACGAGAATGGGTCGAGGCTCTATTTTTTTCGCCCGAAAGCCGGCGAGACAAATTTGAGTAGGAGGTAAACAGGTATGACGGATTTCAATCAGAAGACCCATGACACCGATGTGGGCAGTCATGGCGGACTGTCGAGGCAGATGATGGAGGTGTTTGAGAACCAGGAGTTTGGTTCGATCCGCGTGTTGCAGGAGGCGGGCAAGACATTCTTCTGTGCAAGTGACGTGGCAAAAGCGTTGGAGTATGTGAATCCCTACGCCGCAGTGAAACGCCATTGCAGAGGCCCCCTAACGAAACGCGAGGGGGTCGTTCAGAAGGTGCATCAGTCTGGTATCAGTATTCTCACGCTTAAAAGAAGAATCAAACTGGACACTTGCCGATGCCGAGCCGTACATTGAATCACTCATTGCATTTTATCAGGATCATCATCAAACCACTTTCCGCGTAATGGAAGCGTCTGAGGTCAGAAGATTGCAACGGATACCATGCAGGCAGGTGTTGCAGGAAATCTTTGACGGAAAATTTATTGAACTAAAAAATGGTATGCTGCGGTACAAGCAGTAAGAGAAACGAATAGCCAGCGTATTGTGTGGAATGAATCACATGATACGCTGTCCGTTTTTGTTTTAGATGACTTTGGAAACAGGTTAGAGAGCAGCAACAATCATGTGACTCGTTGGGAAACCAACGGGGTATTTTTTTGCCTCAATCCGGCTGTATAGAACACTGAAAAGTCAAAACGAACCGCAGGTAGTCCTGCAAGGACAACCAAAGTGCGCCTACAAGGCCAACACGAAATCGGAGGATTCTTGTTAAACTTACTTTGTAAGGACAAAAGTCCGGATGTCCCTTGAAAACTGAATACTCATTCTTCAGATACATTCCTGTTTGGTCGAGCTTTCGACTGCACGCCATGAAGCCCATCGGGGCGATAGCGGTTTTGCAGAGGCAAATGCCGGATTGCAACCGGCGGCGGTGTTAAAGCCAGACAGGGACAATGAGACTTCCGTAATTCGCGGTCCGGCCATAAGGAAGGCGGGATGGTTAAATTCCAATGGAGCAGTGAAGCACACTGCCGCCTGTGAGAAATCCTACATCTCTGGGGGGATAAGAAAAAGTACAGAGAAACCATATTTTCAGAAAGCACTGCCGGGTGCTGTATCAGGGTGATACCTGGCAGGCTTTATCCATATCAGTGTATGGAGATTGGAGAAAACAGCAAATAAAAGAAAACTGGTTTTATCGGCGAGGTGACTTATATCTTGCCAATCTCGGTGTTCCGGTTGGATCAAAGCAGGGCGGTGTTCGTCCTGTTGTGGTTCTTCAGAACGATGTCGGCAATTATTATGCGCCGACGATCACGATTGCTCCGCTGACATCGAAAATTGAGAAGAAGCGAAAGCAGCCAACGCATTTCTTCCTCTGTAAAGCAAAGGGACTGGCAAAATCTTCTATGGTATTGGCAGAACAGCTCGACACCTGCGACAAGGTATGCGTGATCCGCTATCTTGGGCGGGTAAGTAAGGGGCAGATGCGTGGGATTGATGAATCCACAATAATGAAAGCATCAAGAGGGACGGCAGGTTTCCTTATATGCAAGAACGAGAGAGGAACTGTACCAGAAACCTGTCTGTCAGCGTTAGTGATAAGTTGTTGTGAATACTTCCTTATCAGCGTAAAATCAAGGGATACAGCGATTTTTTTCTTCTAACAACTGTCAAAGACAGGATTATATAATAAAACAAACCGCCAGAAATCAAAATCGATCTCCAGCGGTTCCTGCATTCATATGATTCATTTTAAGCCGATCAGCGCACCCCAAACTTAGTTCCTCTGCGGATGGTACCATTGCTGTTCCACTCGGTATAAACGTATGGGCCGCCGTCAGTTGTGCCGTTTTCAGTAAACTCATGGTTTACGCCGTTGTAATTGCGTACACCTGTCTGCATTTTACAGCTGTTGTTGTCAAAGTAATATACATTTCCATTGATTTTCATGATGCCGCCCTGAAGCTCGCCGGTATCGGCTGCATAATACCAGGTACCGTCTCTCTGGATCCATCCGGTACGCATCAACTGATCGTTGCCGAAAAAGAACCAGTGGTTTTTGTACTGTACCCAGTTATTAGTGCAGTAGGCTCCGTCGCCCCACTGGTATTTTACACCATCTTTTGTTCCTACAAAACCTGCTGCAAAAGATGTCATGGCGCTGCCTGCTGCAAGGGCAAGAGACAGAGTTACAATAGCGAAACGCTTCTTCATAAAATTCATTCCTCCTGTTTCTTATGATTACAATCTCCGATTTCACATCGGGACTGAGGATTAATTCCTTATACCAAGAGTTTATACCCTGGAGTAACTCCAAGGTCAATGCATGTAAGCCTTTTGTAAGCTTTTGTAAGGAAAATGAAATAGGAGAAAATGTAAGGCTTCTAAATCCAGCCGCCGTCCAAACCGATTACCTGTCCGGTAAGATAGGAGTCTTTATAGCTGAGATGGTACACCAGGTCAGCTACCTCTTCTGCCCGTCCCAGGCGGCCGGCCGGGATTTCTTCTACCAGGGAAATCAGCTCCTCTTCTTCCAGCCACTGGTTCATCTCTGTGTCAATGGCTCCGCAGGCTACGGCATTGACCTGGATACCGCTGGGGGCCAGCTCCTTGGCGAGCGCCTTTGTAAATGCGTTGACTCCACCTTTTGTAGCTGAGTAGGCGGTTTCGCAGGAAGCCCCTGCAAGACCCCATACAGAAGAAATGTTTACTATTTTACCCTGTTTTTGACGGATCATATAAGGAATTGCCAGTTTACAGCAGTTAAAGACAGAGGCAGATTGACATGGAGCATTTTTTCCCAGTCCTCTGTACTCATATCCTGAAGGAGACCGATATAGGCGATACCGGCATTGTTGATCAGAATGTCTGCTCCTCCAAACTGTTTTTTTACCTGTTCAAACCATTCTTCACAGCATTTCATATCGCCCATATCTCCCATATAGGCCAGACAGGGCACCTGATAGCTCTGGATTTCCTTTTGCGTCTGCAAAAGACGTTCTTTGCTGTGCACACAGCTTATGGCTACATTATATCCCTTTTTTGCAAATTTGACTGCGATTGCTTTCCCGATGCCACGGGATGCTCCGGTGACCAGTACTGTTTTTCTTGCCATACGCAAAACCATCCTTTCCAAATCTTACCCTATTATATCATATTTTGGCAGGGAAAACCATGTATCCCATTTTAGTTTCCAATGGGATAACGCCATTTTAACATCATCAGATGCGTGTACAGGAATTGTAAGAAATTTTTTCTGTAACAGATTTGTAATTTGTGTTATAATAATAGGTAATATGTAAAAAAATGTCCAACTGTAGACCAATTAATAAGATAAGGAATAGAAAATATGACTCAATTATACGATCTGATCATCATGCGCTCCGGCCCCGCAGGCTGGCAGCAGCTGTATACGCGCAGAGAGCACGGCTGAACACATTGATTTTGGAAAAAGCCATGGTAAGCGGTGGACAGGTGCTTACTACCTATGAAGTAGATAATTATCCCGGCCTTCCCGGAATCGGCGGCTACGATCTGGGACTGAAGTTCAGAGAGCATGCAGACCGCCTGGGAGCTCTGTTTAAGGAGGATGAGGTGATTTCCGTAGAGGATGGCCCGGTTAAAAGAGTAGTCTGCTCTGGCGGCATCTATGAGGCAAGGGCAGTGATATTGGCTACAGGAGCCATTCACAGAAAACTTGGGATTCCCGGAGAGGAGGAGCTTGGAGGAGCGGGTGTATCTTACTGCGCAACCTGTGACGGGGCTTTTTTCCGCAATAAGGTAACAGCAGTTATCGGCGGAGGCGATGTGGCAGTAGAGGACGCTATTTTTCTGGCGCGTATGTGCAGCAAGGTGTATCTCATTCACAGAAGAAATGAACTCAGAGCAGCAAAGAGCCTTCAGGAAAGTTTGTTTGCGCAGGAAAATGTAGAGATCCTCTGGGATACAGTAGCCGATTCCATTGAGGGAGAAGGCTCTGTAGAATGTCTGAAGATAACCAATGTAAAGACCGGAGAGAAGAGCGAGCTTGCCCTTCAGGGTGTATTTATTGCTGTGGGTATTTCACCGGAAAGCCGTGTATTTGAAGGTCTGGTGGACATGGATCACGGTTATATTAAGGCGGGAGAGGACGGAGTTACGTCTGTTCCCGGCATTTTCGCAGCAGGAGATGTGAGAACCAAACTGTTAAGGCAGATCGTCACAGCTGCAGCAGACGGAGCAAACGCGGTGACCAGTGCAGAGCGCTATCTTACGGCGCACTAGGAGGATGTATTCAGATGAAAAAATGGAAGAAGGTACTGATCATCAGCAGCCTGTGTACGCTGGCAGGGGCATTTACCGTCCTTGCCGCACCCAATTATGACAATATTGCGGTATCAAAGGTAAGCGGATCGGTAAATATCCGCACAGAGGCCAATACAACCAGCGCTGTCACGGGAAAGATACAAAATGACTGTGCCGCCGAGATTCTGGAAACGGTAGACGGTGAGGGCGGAAAATGGTATAAGATCCGTTCCGGCTCCGTTACCGGTTATATCAAGGCAGAGTATTTTGTTACCGGCGAGGCCGCAGCTGCCAGGGCAAAGGAAGTGGGACATACCTATGGAATTATAAAAGGCGCTGCTACCGTCCGTCTGCGGGCAACACCGGATTTAAATGGAAAGACCTTAACTCTTCTGGGAGAAGGCGCCAGATGCTCTGTTGTGGGACAGGAGGGAAGCTTTGTAAAGGTGGCAGTGGATACGGATCTGGAAGGCTATGTATCCAGCGAGTACATAGAGACAGAGGTGGAATTTAAGGAAGCTGTTTCTTCGGAGGAAGAAAAGGCCCAGGCAGAGGAAAAGGCCCAGGCTCAGAAAGAAGCGGATGCTGCCATTCAGGCGTTGGAGGAAGCGAAAACAGAGCAGAAGTCCGCACAGTTTGCTTCTGCTTCTAAAAATGGTTCCGGGATCCCGATTATTGAGGCGAATCCGGAAAAGGGAACTCAGCAGAATGTGGCGGCGCCTACGATTGCAAAACCTGAGGAGTCTTCCAATAAAGAACCTGACAGTCCGGGAGAAAAGGACAGTTCCAAGGTCGTATCTGCCTCCCGCAACGCAGTAGTTGCCTATGCCAAGCAGTTTCTTGGAAACCCCTATGTTTATGGCGGTACAAGCCTTACAAACGGTGCAGACTGCTCCGGCTTTGTCATGAGTGTATTTTCTCATTTCGGTATCAATACAGGCAGAAGTTCCAGAGAACAGGCTGGCAAGGGAAAGACGATTCCGGTCGATCAGGTGCAGCCGGGAGATCTTTTGTTCTATGCAAGCGGCGATTATATCAATCATGTGGGGATTTATGTGGGAGATGGAAAGATCATCCATTCCAGCAATCCCGCTACAGGTATCTGCTATGCGTCTGCTAACTACAGAACCCCCTGCAAGGCAGTGAGCTTTTTTGACTGATCCATAGATTTTAAAATTAGACAGGAATATCTTGCAGCATAATAAAAGGCCGATCCTCCGCGTTGGAAGGATCGGCCTTTTATTGCATTTAAAACTCTGGTTCAATCAGGCCATATGTACCATTTTTACGTTTGTACACTACGTTTACCTGATCGGTTTCGGAATTTAAGAAAACATAGAAGTTATGTCCCAGCATTTCCATCTGGAGGCAGGCTTCTTCGGGATTGACAGGTTTTACGGCAAATTTCTTTGTTTTAACAATCTGGATCTCATCGTCATATGGAACTTCCTCTTCTTCTTCAATGAAATTCTGAGAGAAGGACAGGGCCGCCTGCTTTTTGTCAATGAGTTTCTTCCTATATCTGCGGATCTGGCGTTCAATGATCTCCTCTACCAGATCGATGGATACATACATATCAGTGCTGGATTCTTCCGCACGGATGGTATTTCCCTTTACAGGGATAGTGACCTCAATTTTCTGGATATCCTTTTGGGCGCTGAGCGCAACGAACACTTCTGTGTCGGGAGTAAAGAAATGTTCCAGCTTGCCGATCTTCTTTTCAACGGCAGCTTTCAAGCCTGGAGTTACCTCGATGTTTCTTCCTGTAATGGTATAACGCATAAAATCAACTCCTTTTTCTGAGATATGCATATTATAACATATTTGTTGTGAAATTACAATCATAATACGATAAATTGACTAATAATTACTATAAATTTTTTATAAAAAATTGTTTTTGTGATTCATAAGCAGAATATTGAATTACTAATAGGGCAGGCTTATAAATGTCAAGAGGAAAAGCAGAAAAAATGTAAAAAACGTGTAAATTTATCAGATGTGTACAAAAAAACAGGATCTGAAATGGAAAGAAAATTGGTAAAAGCGGGGACTTATAAACTTGTGGATAATGTGGATAAGTCGGTGCATAAGTAAAAAACAACGAAAATAAAAGGAAAATGAGGTGTGGATAACTTTGGGGGAAATGTGTGTGGATAACTGTGGATAATGTGGATAGAAGAAGGAACGAACGTGTGGTTTGTGCATATTGTTAAAAGGGCAGGAATGTACAGGAACGGAGGGGAAAACAGGATGCTTCGCAGTACCGGGGAGGCAGATTGCCGGGAAATGTAAATTTTTTATGAATGAGTTGAATAAATCAGCGTCTGGTGATACAATTATATTTGGATTATATCATAGCATACTGCGTGC
>ENA-OPYY01000181-OPYY01000181.1-human-gut-metagenome-genome-assembly--contig:-NODE-181-length-26064-cov-1.447854_pt1 | contig 26064 bp, 23 predicted proteins | sample MGYA00242472_ERZ504481 | MGnify/ENA primary metagenome ERZ504481 (study PRJEB26092, sample SAMD00036265) | human gut metagenome | host: Homo sapiens | study: EMG produced TPA metagenomics assembly of...
TTTTATTTATTTTGTATATTTTTTCTTCTTTTTCACTCTAAATTCAATGTTATTTCGACGTTTTTACAAAAGTATCGACTTTTATCTTAATTTTTCAGACTTTTTTGCATATCTTCTTATCTTTATTTCATATACGTATCCTGCCACTTCTATCTGTCACCTGCCATTTGACTTTTTCTTTTCCCTCCTTTATACTATCTTTATTACATATGTAAGATTTGGAGGATTACTATGAAAAAACTACCACAAATTTCAGAAGCCGAATATGAAGTTATGAAAATCGTATGGAAATATGCGCCGATCAATACAAATGAGATTACTGAAAAACTCACACGTACTACTTCCTGGAGCCCCAAAACAATCCAAACTCTGATCAAACGCCTTACGACAAAAGGAGCTCTTTCCTATGAGAAACACGGACGTATTTTTGTCTATTCACCACTGGTAAAAGAAAATGAATACATTGGTCAGGAAAGTTCTTCTTTTTTGAATCGCTATTATAATGGTGATATCACCGCTATGCTGTCTTCCTACATTGAAAATGACCGATTATCAGACAGTGAAATCGCTACTCTTCGTTCTATTCTTTCCAACGGCAAAGGAGGACAGTAACATGGCTGATTTTATGATTCGTTTTCTTCTGTCAAACTTGTTTCTTGGAATTTTCATCGGGATACTTGCATTCTGCAAATGGATATTTCGCAGGACACTCTCCAGTCAAATGCAGTACCATCTTTGGTTCCTTCTCTTCTTTTTCCTGCTTGTTCCTTTTGTCCCGGTATGCTCTTTTTCTCTGCCCGCACAAATTTCTTCATTTTTCAGTACATTTTCCTCCCAGAAAGGATTTGCCCACCACCCTCTCACAGACAGCCCTCTTTCTTCCACATTTTCAAACACCTCTGAATGGATGAATGATTTTACAATATCTATAAGCAGGCAGGTTCCTTCCATTGCAGGACAGATTCTTTTTTTGCTATGGTGCACAGGGATTGGGATCATGTTCATTTTTTTCATCCGTTCTGTCCGGCAGCTATATCACTTAAGCAGTACAGCACTTCCTCTGGAAAATGCTGAAATTTCTTCTTTGTATATAAGCTGCCTGAAAGAGCTTGGTATTACGCGGAACATCCTCGTCTATACCACTGCCTTTCTTCCATCACCTGCGATTACCGGAATCTTTCAACCTCGCATTTACCTTCCACTTCGTCTGATTTCCGGTTATCCCCACAGTGCCCTCCGCTACATTCTCCTGCACGAATTGCAGCACTATCGCCAAAAAGATGGCCTGTTGAATCTTTTTTCTAAATATTTTCTGTGCACTCTACTGGTTCAATCCGGCTGTCTGGTTATGTCCTTCATGAAATACGCATCGACCGTGAAATCGCCTGTGATACTTCTGTTTTGGAAACCTTAGGCGAAACTTCCTGTCAGGAGTATGGTGCCGCTTTAATTAATTTTGCTGAGACACTTTCTCACACTCCCTTTTCCTTCTCCGTCGGACTTGGCGGATCGATGCCGCAAATGAAGCGGAGAATCCTTAATATCGCCTCCTATCAAGCTCCCACACCATGGAAAAGGGCGAAAGGCTACGTCCTGGTTCTGGTGATTTCTCTACTGTTGATCAGTATGTCCCCTGTGTTGTCTATGCAGGCCGCAAAGGAAACTTCCTTCCGTCCAGATACCTCGGACAGCATTGTTTCTACTATTGATCTTTCTTCTTATTTCAGAGATTATGAAGGTACTTTTGTATTATATGATTTGCAAAAGGATCATTACCAAATTTATCATCCCGAACAGGCATACAAAAGAATTTCCCCGGATTCTACCTACAAACTCTATAGTGCTCTGTTCGGATTGGAAGAAAAAATCATTACTCCAAAAGATTCCATGATCCCATGGGATCACAATCATTATCCGTTTGATGCCTGGAATAAAAACCATACCTTGCACTCTGCAATGTCTGCTTCGGTCAACTGGTATTTCCAGACAATCGACAAAAAACTGGGGCACGGCAAAATCCGTTCTTACCTACAGCAGATTCATTATGGGAACGAATCGATCGATCAATCTGATTCTTACTGGATGGAGTCTTCCTTAAAAATTTCTGCCTTCGAACAAGTCAGCCTGCTGACAGATTTCTATCAAAATACCTTTGCTTTTAATCCGGAACATATTGCTGCCGTAAAAGATTCCATCCGCCTGATTACACACGGCAAAAACACACTTTATGGAAAAACAGGAACCGGTAATGTCAATGGGCAAAATGTAAATGGTTGGTTCATCGGATATATCGAAAACTCACAAAATACATATTTTTTTGCCACAAATATTCAGGCAGAACAGCAGGCCTCCGGAAGCACTGCATCACAGATTACACTGGATCTATTAGAGGATATGGGAATTTGGAATTGACTATATCCTTGAAACCTATAACGAATCCACAAATAAAAACCCCTTACGCTTTCATTGTGTAAGGGGTTCTGTTATTGAAACTAATTAAGTTTCTACACCTGTTCTATACAGTGTATTACTTGTTATTGATAGCAGCCTGTGCAGCAGCTAATCTTGCGATCGGCACACGGAATGGTGAGCAAGATACATAGTCTAATCCAATCTTATGGCAGAATTCTACGGAACTTGGATCTCCACCGTGCTCTCCACAAATACCTACATGTAAATCTGGATTTGCCGGTCTTCCTAATTTCACAGCTGTCTCCATTAATTTACCTACACCGATCTGGTCTAATTTTGCAAATGGATCGTTCTCGAAGATTTTTGCATCGTAGTATCCTTCTAAGAATTTACCAGCATCATCACGAGAGAATCCGAATGTCATCTGTGTTAAGTCGTTTGTACCGAAGCAGAAGAAATCAGCTTCTTTTGCAATCTCATCAGCTGTAAGAGCAGCTCTTGGAATCTCGATCATTGTACCTACATGGTATTTTAATTCAACACCAGCAGCTTCAATCTCAGCATCTGCTGTCTCTACAACAACTTTCTTCACATATTTTAATTCTTTGATATCTCCGATTAACGGAATCATGATCTCTGGGCAAACATCCCAGTCAGCATGTGCTTTCTGTACATTGATTGCTGCACGGATCACAGCTCTTGTCTGCATTCTTGCGATTTCTGGATAAGTAACTGCAAGACGGCATCCACGATGTCCCATCATTGGGTTGAATTCATGTAAAGAATCAATGATTGCTTTGATCTGTTCAACTGTTTTTCCCTGAGTATCAGCAAGTTTCTTAATATCTTCCTCTGTTGTAGGAACGAATTCGTGTAACGGTGGATCTAAGAAACGGATTGTTACCGGATTACCTTCTAATGCTTCATATAAAGCTTCGAAGTCTCCCTGCTGTTCTGGAAGGATCTTCTCAAGAGCAGCTTCTCTTTCTTCTAATGTCTCAGAACAGATCATTTCACGGAATGCATCAATTCTGTTTCCTTCGAAGACATATGCTCTGTACGGCAAAGTCCGATACCTTCAGCGCCAAGCTCACGAGCTTTTCTTGCATCTGCTGGAGTATCCGCATTTGTTCTTACTCCTAATGTTCTATATTTATCAGCCCATCCCATGATTCTTCCGAATTCACCAGCGATTGTAGCGTCTACTGTCGGGATGATTCCGTCGTAGATGTTACCTGTAGAACCGTCAAGAGAGATTGGATCTCCTTCATGGTATTCTTTTCCAGCTAATGTAAATTTCTTGTTTGCTTCATCCATTGTGATGTCACCACATCCAGATACACAGCATGTACCCATACCACGAGCAACAACGGCAGCGTGAGATGTCATACCACCACGAACTGTTAAGATACCCTGAGCAGCTTTCATACCTTCAATATCTTCCGGTGATGTCTCAAGACGAACAAGAACAACTTTTTCTCCTCTTGCAGCCCACTCTTTTGCATCTTCTGCTGTGAAGACGATCTTACCGCAAGCAGCTCCTGGAGATGCTCCTAAAGCTTTTCCAACTGGTACAGCTTTCTTTAATTCTGCAGCATCAAACTGTGGGTGAAGTAATGTATCTAAGTTACGAGGATCGATCATTGCAACAGCTTTCTCTTCTGTGATCATTCCTTCGTCTACTAAATCACAAGCGATCTTTAAAGCAGCCTGAGCTGTTCTCTTACCGTTACGTGTCTGTAACATGTAGAGTTTCTTATCTTCGATTGTGAATTCCATATCCTGCATATCTCTGTAGTGATCTTCCAAAGTCTTGCAGATTCCTACGAACTGTTCGTAAACTTCCGGCATAACTTCTTTTAACTGGTCAATCTTCTGTGGTGTACGAACACCTGCAACAACGTCTTCACCCTGAGCGTTCATTAAAAACTCACCCATTAAGTGTTTCTCTCCTGTTGCTGGGTCACGAGTAAATGCAACACCTGTACCAGATGTCTCTCCCATGTTACCGAATGCCATCATCTGTACGTTTACAGCTGTTCCCCAAGAATATGGGATATCGTTGTCACGACGGTAAACGTTAGCACGTGGGTTATCCCAAGAACGGAATACAGCTTTTACAGCACCCATTAACTGTTCTTTTGGATCTGTAGGGAATTCTTCCCCAATCTTTTCTTTATATTCAGCTTTGAACTGTTCAGCAAGTTTCTGTAAATCTTCTGCTGTGAGGTCAACGTCCTGAGTTACACCTTTTTCAGCTTTCATCTCGTCGATCAGTTCTTCAAAATATTTTTTACCGACTTCCATAACTACGTCAGAGTACATCTGGATAAATCTTCTGTAGCAATCCCATGCCCAACGTGGATTTCCTGATTTTTCAGCTAATACTTTGACAACTTCTTCATTTAATCCGAGGTTTAAGATTGTATCCATCATACCTGGCATAGAAGCTCTTGCTCCAGAACGAACAGATACAAGAAGTGGATTTTCTTTGTCACCGAATTTCTTTCCAGTAACTTCTTCCATTTTAACAATTGCGTCCATGATCTGTTCCATGATCTCATCGTTAATTTTTCTTCCATCTTCATAATATTGTGTACAAGCATCTGTTGTGATTGTGAATCCCTGTGGCACTGGAAGACCTAACTTTGTCATCTCTGCAAGGTTAGCACCTTTACCGCCAAGAGTGTTTCTCATGCTTGCGTCACCTTCGGTGAACATATAAACCCATTTTGCCATGTCTAAACGACCTCCTAAAAATATTTTGCTTTAGTATAAAACATGAAAAATACGACTTTTTGCCATGAAGTCGTTCATCTTTTATATATCCAATAACGGTTTCCCCCGCTATCTGTATATCATTTTATCTGTTTTACTTCGGATAGTCAAGGACTTTCTTGGTAAAAACTACTGTTTTGTTACTTTTTTATCAAAGAATCTTCTATCTGTTCTTACTCTCACCCTCGAAGTGTTGCAATCAACCGTTTGGTATATAAAAGCAGGTCCAATCCATCTGTAATATTTCTCACACAGATATCTGCTTTTGCCCCAAGTTTCCCACACATTCCTTCTTCTCCCATCACAGCAACAGACAGCCCTGCAATTTGGCACATTTCCAGATCATTTCTTCCGTTTCCTATGCAGACACAGTAATCAGCGCCAAGCGTTTCCACAATCTTTCGCTTTTCCTCTGCCGCTTCACTTGTCGGAAATGTATGTATTTGTACCGGAAGTTGCTGACACAATTTCCTCACAGTCCCATGTGTATCTGCAGTCACAATGTAGATTTCCAACTGTTCCGAAAGCTGTTGCAAACGCTCAGCAACCCCTTTTTGCAATGTTCCATCCAATGCAATTGTTCCATTATAATCCAGGATCAAATACCTCATCTGCAGTTTCTGATATCCCGGGATTTCCACTGTAATTTCTCGCTGCTGTTTTGGCATAGTTTCTTTCTCTGCCTGCTTTGTCTCTCTCATCGTTTCCTTCCCTCTCCCATTCCCCCTTGCAAGAGATTTAGTCTATCACCTTCACGGATGTCATGACCGGCTGCTCTTCTGTCGGAATCGTGCCGTTATTGTCTGTCGGTTCTGCATCTTCGCAGATTCTATCTACAACATCCATGCCTTCTGTCACATATCCAAATGCCGCATAACTTCCGTCCAGATGTTTGCTGTCCTCATGGACAATAAAGAACTGGGAACTTGCGCTGTCGTTTGCGCGAGAACGCGCCATGGAAATCGCACCCCTCGTATGTAAAAGATTGTTTTCCACTCCGTTTTGAGAAAATTCACCTTTGATCGTCTGATCAGATCCTCCGGTGCCATCGCCTCTTGGATCTCCGCCTTGGATCATAAATCCGCTCATAATTCTGTGAAAAGTTAGTCCGTCATAAAAACCTTCCTTTGCAAGATTTACAAAATTTGTCACCGTGATCGGCGCTGCATCTGCATCCAGTTCCACTTTAATCATCCCATAATCCTTCACCTGGATTTCTACATGATGCTTTCCGGTAAGAAGATTCTCTTCACCGCCTTCTGTTTCCTTTTCTGTCTTCGTTGTATCTTTTGAGGCTTCTTCCTTCCCTTTTCCACATCCTGCAAATATACTCATTCCTAAAAGGATTGCAAGCAAGATCGATACTGTCTTCTTCATCTTAATTTTTCTCCTGTCACTCATATTTTTTAAGTTTCCCCTATCATAGCATAGTTTTGCCAGAATGTAATCTCATTTTATCTTCTATCCTTATTATTCTCTGTTACAATTTTTTGTATAATGCTTTCAATATCCTGTCCCGTAATAGAAATATCTACAATCTCTCCATATTTTCCAAGTTCTACCATGATCTCCATTGGATTCTTTTCCTCCGGACGATATATGATTTCTAAATGGTAATCATCTACAACCTTAACATTCATCCCTGCCGCTTTTGAACTTCTAGCCATTTCCACTGCATTTTTCTTTACTTCCACTGTAATCCGCTTAAATTCTGTAAACTCTTTGCGGATGTGCTCCATATCCGAATCCACAACAATTTTTCCTTTATTAATCAGGATAATTCTCTTACAGAGTGCTTCTATATCTTGGAAATCATGAGAAGTAACGATAAATGTTGTCTTTTTTTCCTCATTCATCTGTTTGATAAATGCACGTATCCGCTGTTTTGACTCCGCATCCAATCCAATTGTCGGTTCATCTAAATACACAATTTTAGGATTATGCAAAAATGCTGCCGTAATATTGCAACGCATTCTTTGTCCTAAGGATAATTGCCTCTCCGGCACATCCAAAAGTTTCTCCAGTCCTAAAATATCTCGAAATTTTTCAATATTCTCATCAAATATCGGTTTCGGAATTTCATAGAGTCTTTGCAGAACACGAAAAGACTCTATAATAGGAACATCCCACCATAACTGGGAACGATTTCCGAACACCACCCCGATCTGCTTATTATTCTGGATCCGCTTCTTGATCGGTTCTATCCCATCTACAATGATTTTTCCGGACGTAGGGGTAAGTACACCTGAAAGCATCTTGATTGTTGTTGATTTTCCACTTCCATTCGGACCTACATATCCCACTGATTCTCCACGTTCTATCTGGAAATTAATATCATCCACCGCACAAAAATTATCAAACTGTGGAGTCAAAAAACCTTTCACTCCGCCAATCAACCCCGGCTGTACGATTTTTCTTTTATATTCCTTACATAAATGTTGCACTTCTATCATCTTCACCGTTCTTAATTCCTCTCATTTATATCACATTTGTATTATAAGCACTGATCCCAATGCTATTCCTTTTAAGTACCTGTACTATCATATTTTTTCATTCCACAACACCAAATGAGCACTGAGGCCAGCGCAAAGAGCAATGTCACTGCCAAAAGCCACATCGGTACACACATCTTTGTTTTCCCAAGTAAATACATTGCCGGATAATATCCAATAAAGCCGAACGGTATCACTACGGTAAAAAGCACTTGAAAAACTGCCGGAAATATATTAATCGGATATTTTGCAAATTCACGAAAAGTCTGTATAAGATCTGCAATCTCATTTCCCTGGACAAGCCAGAAATTAAGCGCATTAAAAATCAAATAGAGGGAAGAATTCAAAATTGTGCCCATCACGAGAAACTCGATTAAAAATGCGATCAAACCAATTGAACACTCTACCCCTGATTTTGCGAGTGACCAAATCATCAAAGAACACGGCAGAAAAAAACTGACTAACGACGCAAATTCCATTCGAAATGTTAGCATTTGAAACAAAACAGAAGCCGGACGTATCAAAAAAATATCCAACTTTCCTTTCCTAACAAAGCTCCCAATGCTCCATACATTATCTAAAAGTCCCCGGCTAATAGCCTCCGTCATTGCACCCAGGGAAAATATCAAGCAAACACCATATATACTCCACTCCCCAAGAGTACCAACTACATTTGCGATTGCAAATACGCCAAGAAATCCTGCTGCTTCCCTCGCAACAATAGAGATCAAGCGAATAGTACTATCCATCGGATATTGTACAAGGCATAACATCCCTATTCTTAAAAATGCCTGATACAGTCGAAAATAATATTTCAATCTTTTCACTCTTCTATCCTCCTTGGACAATCACTTTCCGAATCACCATATGATACAACAAATGCGCTAATGCTCCCATTACAATACACCAAAATATCTGAAGTCCCATATATCCCATACATTCTTCCAATCCATATTTCCCAAGAAAAATATTTAACGGAACTGATACCATACCCGCAAATGGAAGAAGTCCAAATACCCTTGCAACTCCTTCCGGAAATAGAGCTAATGGTACAACCCCGCCAGATAATATGGACAATACTGCCGTCTTTGTAAATGCCATGCCAAACATACTGAGTGTATAAAAAGAAGCTAGTCCAACCATAAATTCCACATAAAATAAAATTACCAGCGCCAGCAACACACTAATTAAAAACAAAAGAAATTCCCCGGCTCCTGCCGGACCTACTCCCCTCAGTATAAAAAAAGAAATGAAAGAAACCGGAATTCCCTTCCATAAAATAAAATATGCAAACTCTCCACTGCGCCGTGCAAATAATGTATAAAACAAAGTCACCGGACGTAAAAGTTCTGTCCCAATCGTTCCTTCATATACCCACTCTGCAAATTGCATATTAATTCCACCTGCAAATTGTGACGACAAAACCTTGGACAAAATGACATACGTTATCATTTCCCCCATCGTAAATCCAACAAGTTCATTCTCTCCCATAAACACAACTTTCCACAAAAAATAGTAACTGAAAATAGACACAAGGGTACCAATCGTATTAAACCACACAGCTTTCGTGTATGCCATCTTTTCCAAAAATGTCATTCGCACAAGATAATAAAATTTTTTCATTGCCATCTCCCCCACTTGGCTTTTTATACTGTTTTTTGTACAAAAAATGCACGATTATAGAACCGTGCATTTTTAACTTTTCGTCTTCTGATATTTCTATTACATATTCGATTAAATTTTTAGCCTTTGATACCAGACTGTGCAACACCTTCGATAAACTGTTTCTGGAAGATGAAGAACAGTACGATCATCGGAATAACTGCCATTACGGCACCTGCCATCTGTGCTGGGTAGTTTGTAGCATATTGTCCTTTCAGTGTAGAAAGTGCTGGAGCTAATGTCATCTTAGCCGGATCTGTGTTAACGATCAATGGCCACATGAAGTCATTCCATGCAAATTTTGCTGTAAAGATTACCAGCGCTACGATACCTGGCTGTACTAACGGAAGCATGATCTTTCCAAAAATCTGGAATCTGTTACATCCGTCAAGCAATGCTGCTTCTTCCAATTCCTTTGGCAGTGACATAAAGAACTGTCTCAATAAGAACGTACCAAATGCACTGAACAAGTTCGGGAGGAAGAGACCCGGTAAGGTATTGATCAATCCTAAATTCTGAATGATCAAGTACTGTGGGATTAAGAAAATCTGTCCCGGTACCATTAAGATAGATAACAAGATCATGAAAATCGCATTTTTAAATGGAAAATCAATTCTTGCAAACCCATAAGCTGCCATTGTACAAAATGCAACCTGTACCAATACCGTAATGATGGCTACCACAATCGTATTGATATATACTTTTCCGAACGGCAGAATCTCAAGTACATATTTATAAGAGTCGAACTGCCAATGTTCCGGTAAAATTGACGGCGGTATCTGCATAGATTCCGGCAATGTCTTAAATGATGTAAACACCATCCAGAGGAATGGGAATACTGTGACTGCAATACCTGCGATCAAAAGAATGTGTATAAGCAAATGATTTCTTGTAGATGTCTTTTTCATCGTATTTCCTCCTTTCCTCTAATCGTAGTTTACCCATTTCTTCTGTCCGACCAACTGGATCACTGTGATGATCATGATCACTGCGAACATAAAGATAGAAATTGCTGCTGCATAACCTTTTTCTCCATACATAAACGCATTCTGATAGAACAAAACGTTCATGGTCTTTACTTTGTTGAACGCCGGGTTCGTTACTGGATCGACCATCATATAGATGCTGTCGAATACCTGGAACGCACCGATCAGACCTGTGATCATTACGAAAAAGATCGTTGGAGAAAGTAACGGGATTGTAATCTTAAAGAACTGTTTTACTGGTCCTGCTCCGTCGATTGCAGCTGCTTCATAATAAGATCTTGAAATTCCCTGCATACCCGCAAGAAGAATGATCATATTATAACCAACACTTCCCCAAATTGCCACGATCATTACGCAGAACAATGCGGTATGCGGGTTTGTAAGCCAACTCTGCCCTTCGATTCCAAAAATTCCAAGAACCGTATTTAAAATACCGAAATCTCCGTGGAAGATTAATTTCCATACAAGTGCTACTGCTACTGACATCGTTACTGATGGCAGGAAGTAGATTGTCCGATAAAAAGAAGTTCCTTTGATCTTGGAATTTAAGAGGGATGCCACTAACAGTGACAGCGCCAGCCCGATCGGCACTGTCACAACGGCATATAAAAGTGTATTTTTCATGGCGAGCATCAGATCTGGTTCTTGGAACAGACGTTGATAGTTGCTGATTCCGCAGAAAGTTGCCATGTTAAATTTGTTTACATCATTAAAACTGAACCAGAAGTTCTGGATAAACGGAAATACATAGAAGATCAGAAGTCCGATCGTAACCGGCGCAATAAATACGTAGCTGCTACCCAGTCTTTCTTCTCACGTCTGCTCGCTTTCCGCCTTACTTTTTTCTTTCCTTCGCCCATTTGTATCTACCCACTTTACTTTGCGTTCATTTCATCAAGAATTGCATCTGCCTCTGGCTTAATGCTCTTACAAGCCTCTTCTAATGTGATTTCTCCCTGCCAAGCCTGCTCTAAGTAAGTTTTTTCAACCTGAGAAAGTTTTGCAGTCACTTTACAGTGAGGAAGTAATTCTGTGTTCGGTACATTGTCAAGGAATACCTGAAGATTTAAGTCTTTATGTGTATCTAAGAATAATTCCTGGCAGTCATTTCTAGCAGAGATAACTGTACCTGATTTTCCTTGGATTTCCTGAGCTTCTTTGCTTCCTAACCATAATGCGAAGTCTTTTGCTTCTTCTGGATGTTTTGTATTTGCAGATACAGAGAATGCAAGACCATTGATGATATCTTTATCTACACCATTGAAAGAAGGTCTTTTTACGATTCCGTATTTTCCTTCTAATGTCTTATTATAAGAAGGAATCATGTAGTTTCCTGAGAAGTACATTGCTAACTGTCCACCCTGGAACATACTGTCTGGGTCTGTATCTGTCATCTGCTGTAATGTCGGTGAAAGTCCGTCTAATACAAGATCTAACCATGGCTGGATACCTTCGATTGTCTCTTTCTTATCCCATCCTGTTTCTGTGTTATCTTCATTTAAGAAATATCCACCGTTTGCGAATACAGCTGCATCATATGTAGTCTGTCCGGAGTTACGGTTAATTGCTGTCGGATAAACTCCATCCGGAAGTCCTGCTGCTTGTAAGTCTTCACAAGTTTTTCTGAAATCTTCAAATGTCCAGTCATCTGTTGGATAAGCAACTCCTGCCTGATCAAAGATTTCTTTGTTGTAGAATACGGCATTTGTATCAAAATCTTTTGGGATTCCGTATAATTTACCTTCTACTGTATATCCATCTACCAGTGGTGCCGGGAAATTATCATGTACCTTTAAGTCTGACTCTTTCTCTGCATCTGTTAAATCCATTAAAATTCCTGCGTCTGCATATTCTTCTACATGAAGCACGTTCATAGTGATGATATCCGGAGCAGATCCACCTGTTGCGCTTGCCTCTAATTTTGTCCAGTACTCATTCCATGTTGTAAGCTGTGTCTTCACTGTTACATTTGGATTTTCTTTTGAGTATGCCTCTGCCATCTGTTTCATAACCGGCTCTTGGTCAGAATCCCACACACTCATCACAAGCTCAACTTTTCCATCTTTGCTTCCGCCTTTGTCGCTTCCACCACATCCGGCTAACAATGTAGCTCCTGTTGTCGCAACTAATCCTAAAGCTACTAATTTTTTCAGATTCTTTTTCATTGAAATCATCCTCCTTTTGGTTTATATCATGCGGCAGTTATTTGCCGCCTGGTAACAAATTTGTATTATATACTATCTTCTATAAGTATCCAGTTCGATTACTGCTCCGCCGTTTAATCTGGATTCCTCGGCAGCCAATGCACAATAATGACTCTCCACGGATTGTTCCACAGAAGTTGTGCTCTTTGTCGGGCCTGACTCATTGATCAACATATCAAGAAATTCTTCGATCATCCGGTTATCAGCCGCCGCCGTGTCCTGAGAAATCAGTTGCCAGCGTGCGTACATCTATCACTTCCGGTTCTTTTCCAAACACATTGACTTGAATGGTATTTTCTCCCATATCGGCGATAATCTCACCTAAAGTTCCCATGATCTTGGCATATCGATTTCCGGCAGCTGTATGTGCCGTAAACGCACACATTGTATGGCTGATCGTCGATCCATCTGTCATGTTTAAATTAACAACTTGATGGTCTACTACATTATTGTCACAGTGATATACACATCGTCCATACGGTCCCGTCTGAATTGCTTCGCGTACACTTTCCACTGTTGGGTGAAGTGCCACCACATTGACCGGCCAGTCTGTATTTCCATTTTGAACACCTGTCACAGGATCTGTAATATAAATTTTCTCTGCATCATACGGACACTGATCTTTCACTTTACATCCGTCCATGCATCTGTGCGCCGCTCCTTCTGGTGCTTTATCTTCCCGGAACAAATAGGTATTTCCGAAAGAAGATACCGATTTACAAGTCTTTCCTGTCAGCCATAATAAAATATCCATATCATGACAGCACTTCTGAAGAATCATTGGACTTGTCGTATTAGAATTTCTCCAGTTTCCTCTGACAAAGCTGTGTGCCTGATGCCAATACCCTACATTTTCTACCGAATTCACAGATACTATTTCACCAATCGTTCCTTCATCGATCAGATCTTTGATCTTCGTATAAAATGGAGTATATCGGAGAACGTGACAGACAATTACTTTTCTATCACATTCCTGTGCAACCTTCACAATCTCTCTGCATTCATCCAGATCCGGCGAAATCGGTTTTTCCAGTAATAGGTGATATCCTTTTCTCAATGCCGGAATTGCCTGTCCCACATGTTGTCTGTCCTGTGTTGTAATAAACATCACATCTGCAAGTTTTTCTCTGGCGATCATCTCCTCCGCACTCTGAAAGCACATCTCCTCCGGAATCTGATATTCTGCTGCAACCGCTTTTACTTTCTCTGAATCAATATCTGCAATTGCCACAATCTCCATCTTTTCTGGAAACAGCTTTGCCGTTGGTGCATATGTATCTTTCCCTCGGCTTCCAAGCCCTGCCAGCGCAACTTTTATTCTCTTACTCATCTTTCTTCTCCTCTGTTATAAGTTTGTTTGAATACTCGATTCTTGGTTGTCTGTTGTCTATATTTGTTCTTTATTTATTCTTATTATATATTTTATTGCACATAAATGCTTACAAGATAATCTCCTAAACTTGTCTTATTGTCCTGTATTTGTCATTTAGGACATTTTATATTCCTTTTTCTGTTCTCCTCTGTCCATTTTGACGAGAAATGTTTTCAAAATCTGTCTTACTTTTCTCTGCTCCTGCTCATCCTTAGTCTTTCCTGCATTCGTCAAATTCAACAGACAGATTTTTCTCTGCACAGCAAAGCAGCCTTTTTGTAAAAATTGAATCAAAAAAGACAAGGAATCCCTTCGATCTTTTTTGATCTATTTCCTTGTCTTTTCTCATTTTGTACTTATCTGTCTCTGTTTTTATCTAATCTGGTATGTCTGTGCCTGGAAATCTACCGTAACAACTGTTCCGTCAGCAAATGTTGTTCTCTGTACTTCTGGATTTCCATCTACCATCTCATGGCGCACCATCTCACATTTCGCAACTTTCTCATGCAGATCTGATACGACTTTACATCTCTTAATCTGATCTTCGATGCTAATTTCCACTCCTCCTGCGAAAGAACCGTCTGTATTCTGATATGCACCATCTCTCACAAGATATGGAGCACCTCCGTTTAACACTGCATACAGCATGTAGTCTTCTTCCTCACTTACCTTGTCCATCATCCATGGCTCAATCAGGCAGTCATGGTAAACAAGATTAAATAACGGCACCGGAATTCCTTTCTTTGGACTTCCCGGTCGATCCAGCATGAAGTCATATGGCGCATAATGGCAAAATACGAGACTTGGGATTGCCCAGTCGTTCACTTCCTCAGAACTTGGAAGAATTCCTTTTGACAGAAGATACTCAAAGCATGTATTTCTGTATTCGTAACATTCTCTTCTTGTCATCTTATGCCATGGATGAGAACACTCATCCCCTTCATTACATGTGAATACATCCAGGTAAGCACAATCCAGTTTAATTCCATTGTCCATGATCTCTGTAAAGTTTCGTTTCACATAAAACGGAGCCTGTGTCGCACAGAGATATGTCTGCGGACCTCCTGCCCAGCGCGCATGACTTGGAATTGTCCCATCTGCGAGACGTGTCGCAAAATTCTCATCAAATGTTTTTGCTGCGTAGTAGTAATCTCTGTACTGGTCGTGGATTCCAAATAAATATCCGCATTCATGCATCGTGTCGGACAGTTCTTTCATCGCTTTCCATCCGCCTGCTTTCTCACATGCTGGAAGGTAATCCGGGTGCTGATTATCATATCCTGGTTCTGCCCATCCATCTAGATGCAGGTATAATTTTTCCACACCAAGTTCATGGAATTTTTTAATCTCTTCTGTTCTCACGGAGAATGGCGTCAGATGATTGTTCTTATCCGGATTCTCTGCATCATAGAAATCAGAGTTTGTCATTACCTGTGTCTTAATTCCCTTATGTAAAAATGCAGATCCGATCAGTTGATCAATAGAAGGAGTCTTCACTGCCTTCTCTGCCAGAGATTTGAATCTTCCCTTTTCGATCACATAGTTTCTGTAAATCTTGCAGAGATCATTGTAATCACAATCCTTGACAAAGCTGTATTTCATCACGCGGCGGTAATCCATCTTGCCCAGACTTGGCTCCCAGCGGATTCCCACATGAGTGTATGGTCCTTCTGCCGGATGTTCTGTATAATATGCTGCATTCCACGGCTGTTCACAAATTGCAATATATCCTGCGCGATCCTTCACCTGTCCAAACCATGGCATATATGCACCTGCAGTTCCCATAAAACCATCAAATACAACTTTATCCACTGCTGTTTTCCATGTATTTGGCACCAGCAATCCCTGTTGCCAGTTCAAAAGTGTATACCAGCTGTCTTTCTTCTCATCAAACTCCATGTATCCCGGCCAGTACACGGATTTTACTTTAACTGTCTCTGTGGAAAGTGGTACCCACTCAAAAAATACATCTCCTGACACCTCTTCGATCCATACGATTGTGTCAAATGCGATGCCTGCATCTGCTCCATTTAGCTCAAATCCCTCAAAATGGCTTAAGATTCCATGTCCGATTCCTGTCTTCCACTCCTCGTGTGAAATCTTCTTCGCATCTGCAAAATAGATTGTTCCTTCCTCACATTCCATGCGTGGACGGAATCCTTCTCCCCAGTTCCAGCTATCTCCTTCATGTGTGATCGTAAATGACAATCTGCTCTCGTCAAAGCGGATCTCCGTTCCTTTTGTATAAATGTTCTCCAACTTTTATACCCTCTCTTTCTTTATGATTCCTGCTGCCGTTCACACAGCGAACAATAACAACATCTCTTCTATCTATTATATATTGTTCTGTGGAAAACCGCTTATTTTATCATCTATGCTTATTGTCTTATTATCCAATTTCTGATAGAATACCAAGTAAAAAACAGAACCTATTTCAAAAAAACAATCACTGAGAATCATTTGCAACCGGCAAATGATCACACTGGAGGAAAGATACAATGGGATATGTCAGTACACGCATGAAAAAAGAAATCAATATCGAGAGCATTGTCACCATACACTATTTTGAATATATGAAAAATTTCGTCTTTCAAGGAGAATCTCACGATTTTTGGGAACTACTCTATGTAGATAAAGGAGAAGTATCTGTTCGCGCAGAAAATGAATGGCTCACACTCCACGCAGGGATATTATCTTTCATCGACCAAATGAATTTCATGCCTTTGAGTCCATTGGCGAAAAAGCTCCAAACCTTGTCGCGATCTCCTTCTACTGCTTTTCACCCGCCATGCACTTGTTCCAGAAACTACACACCACTCTGACTTTAGAAGAACGTACGATCATCTCACAGATCATTGCTGAGGCAAGACTTGCATTTTCTACCCCGCTTCATGAGCCGCGCATCGAACAAGTTCATATTTCCGAGGAAGCTCCTTTTGGCGCACAGCAATTGATCACCCTTTACCTCGAACTGTTTCTGATCACAATCCAGCGAAACAGATCCTCCTCCGGTCAGTTAGAACATTCTCCTGAACCACCGCTCATGGAATCTCCCGCCAATATTACGGCAAAACAGAACCAGTTTCAACAGATTTCGACTTATATGGAAGACATATCTGCGACCACCTGACAGTTCCACTAATCTGCTCCCAATTCTCGATCAGCCGTTCTGCCTTACAGGCACTGTTCCACAAAGAAAAAAACTGCGGTGCGATCGAATATTTCAGTCAGATGAAGATTGAATACGCAAAAGAAATCATTCGGATCGGAACAATGAACTTCACAGAGATTGCTCATTACCTGTCTTATAGTTCCCTCCAGTATTTCTCCAAACAATTCAAGAAAGCAACCGGGATGTCCCCACTGGAATATTCTTCTTCGGTAAAAGGAATCTCCAATGCATTCTCGCATTCAACAAAAGAAAAGCTGCATCCATAAGTTCTTCGCCTAATGTAAAATCCCCCCTTTTTAGAATTTACCACTTTCACAGTGCTTCTAAAAAGAGGGGATTTCTATTTTCTATTCTATTTTAGCAATCTCTGCCTTTGCTTCCTGATCTTATGCATCTTTTAAGAATGCTTTGTATCCTTTTACAGCTTCGTATACGTCTACCTTACTTGTAATCTCCCATGGAGCGTGCATGCAAAGTACAGCCACACCACTATCGATCACGTTCATGACATGTCTTGCAAGAACGTATGCGATTGTTCCGCCGCCTCCGACGTCTACTGCACCGAGTTCTGCTGTCTGGAATGCAACGTTATTATCATCCATGATCTTGCGAAGTTCTGCAACATATTCTGCGTTGGCATCGTTAGATCCACCTTTTCCGCCGCTTCCTGTATATTTGTTAAACACAAGACCGTGTGCAAAGAATGCAGAATTTTTCTTCTCGAAGCTTGCTGCATATAACGGATCAAATGCAGCACTTACATCTGAAGAAAGCATCTTAGAATTTGCCATTGCACGGCGGAACTTCACTTCTGAGTATCCTTCCACAACATCCATCAGTTCTACGACTGCATTCTCAAAGAATTTAGATGTCATACCAGTTGCTCCGACACTTCCGATTTCTTCTTTGTCCACAAGGATACAGCATGCTGTTCTCTTCACATCTTTTGTCTCTAACATTGCGAGTAAAGATGTAAATGCACAAACTCTGTCATCCTGTCCGTATGCCATAATCATACTTCTGTCAATTCCACATTCTCTTGCCTTTCCAGCCGGAACGATCTCAAGCTCTGCTGAGAGGAAATCTTCTTCTTCGATGTTATAGTTCTCTTTTAATAACTTTAATACGCCTGCTTTGACAGCGTCTTTTTCTTCTCCTTCTAATGGCTTGTTGGCAATCAAAAGATCTAATTTTTCACCTTCGATCACAGTTCTTGCCGGTTTATCCAGCTGTTCTCTTGATAAATGTACAAGAAGATCTGTAATCACAAGTACCGGATCATCTTCTTTTTCACCGATTACGATCTCAACTTTTGTTCCATCTTTTCTCACTACGACTCCGTGAAGTGCAAGTGGTGTTGCTACCCACTGGTATTTTTTGATTCCGCCATAGTAATGTGTATCTAAATAAGCAAACTCATTGTCTTCACATAATGGGTTCTGTTTTACATCAATACGTGGAGAGTCGATATGTGCTCCTAAAATATTCATACCTTTTTCTAAAGGCTCTTCTCCGAGCTGGAACAATACGATAGATTTTCCCATGCACTGGCTGTAAACTTTTGAGCCCTTCTGTAATTTTACTCCACTTGCAATCGCAGATTCAAGACTCTGATATCCAGCTTCTTCTGCAAGGCGGATACACTCTGTCACACATTCTCTCTCTGTCTTTCCTGCATCAAGGTATTCTCTGTATGCAGCATTCACTTTTTCAAGCACTTCTAATTCAGCTGCATCATAGTTATTCCACTGATTTTCTCTTTTCATTTTGTCGTCGCTCCTTTTTGTTTTCTCTATATGCAATGTATGGTAAAATTTACTTTTCACCATACATCTCATAGCATTCTGAGTATCGCGTACTCCTATTAAAATTCAAATTTCTTTTCAAAATATGCTTTCAGATCTTCAATCTTGATTCGCTCCTGCTCCATCGTATCACGATCTCTGACTGTAACCGCTCCGTCTTCTTCAGACTCAAAGTCATATGTAACACAGAACGGAGTTCCGATCTCATCCTGACGGCGATAGCGCTTTCCGATATTTCCACGGTCATCAAACTCACAATTGTAAGTCTTTGACAGCTCTGCAAATACTTTCTCTGCGCCTTCATTTAATTTCTTAGAAAGCGGAAGCACACCAATCTTGATCGGTGCAAGCGCCGGATGGAAATGCATCACTGTACGGGTATCTCCACCTTCCAACTCTTCTTCATCATATGCGCTGCAAAGGAATGCAAGAACCATACGGTCTGCTCCCAGTGACGGCTCGATGACATACGGAATATATTTTTCTTTCTTCTCATCATCAAAGTAAGTCAGATCCTGTTTGGAGACTTCCTGATGCTGTGATAAGTCATAGTCCGTTCTGTCTGCGATTCCCCAGAGTTCTCCCCATCCAAATGGGAATAAGAATTCTACGTCGGATGTCGCCTTGCTGTAGAAACATAACTCTTCCGGCGAATGGTCTCTGACTCTGATCTCCTCCTCTTTCAATCCAAGAGAACTTAACCAGTCGAGACAGAATTTCTTCCAATATGCAAACCACTCTAAATCTGTACCCGGCTCACAGAAAAATTCTAATTCCATCTGTTCAAATTCTCTTGTACGGAATGTGAAGTTCCCTGGTGTGATCTCATTTCGGAAAGATTTCCCAACTTGTGCAATTCCAAACGGAATTTTCTTTCTGGATGTACGCTGTACATTTTTAAAGTTTACAAAGATTCCCTGCGCAGTCTCTGGTCTTAAATATACTGTGTTTTTCGCATCCTCTGTCACTCCCTGGAAGGTCTTGAACATCAGGTTAAACTGTCTGATATCTGTAAAATTATGTTTTCCGCAGGACGGACATGGTACGTTATGTTCTTCAATCCATGCTGCCATCTCTTCCTGTGACCATGCATCTACACTGTCTTTTAATTCAATCCCATGCTCCTGAGCGAAATCTTCGATCAGCTTATCTGCACGGAATCTTTCTTTACATTCTTTACAATCCATAAGCGGATCACTGAATCCCCCGAGATGTCCGGATGCCACCCATGTCTGAGGGTTCATCAGAATCGCACAGTCTACACCAACATTATATTTTGATTCCTGAACAAATTTTTTCCACCAGGCTCTTTTTACATTGTTCTTAAGTTCTACACCGAGATTTCCATAATCCCATGTATTCGCAAGCCCACCGTAGATCTCAGATCCCGGATATACAAAACCTCTTGATTTTGCCAAGGCCACGATTTTGTCCATTGTCTTCTCCATAACTATCTACCTCACTCTCTTCTCTTCATCCATGACAGTTTCCATCCACAGATAAATAAGATATTAATGTCTGTTATTATACCCTTTCCCGTTTGTTTTTTCAAGCAATCCAGGATAGTTTTTCCTAATGGCAGTATGGAATAGCATTCCTTTTATCGAATACAGACTTCCAGTACTTCCAGTGATTTAAAATTCTTGTCAATATGATGCCGGATATACTGCTTCATCAGCTGTTTCAGTTCTTTCTGCACCTGAGCACTTACCGTAAAGGTATAAAGCTTCTCGATACTGCTGCTGATTATATACTGCATCGCATAAACTGTGGATGGATGCAGTCTTTTCCCATCCTTGACCTCGTGGCAGCACTCGCTGCACAGCATCCCCTGCCCAGACTCACTGAACACTTCCAGTTCCTCCGTCGAGCCACAGGACACACATGCAAACACTTCCGGCGCCTCCCCATTGATACTGATCGACTTCAGTTCAAATATGTAACGGATCAATTCATAAGGTATGGTCTTTCTTACAAGCGCACGCAGCGACTGGTACAGAAGTTTCAGCATTTCCCGCTCATCATTATTCTCTTTTGTATAATAGTCCGCAAATTCCATGAAATAAAACCCATAGTAGGCTCCCTCCATATCTGTGCGCAGCTCTGAAAAATAATTAGAGATATCTGCCTGCACCAGATTGTAGGAGCTTTTCCCTTCATACAACGTCATCTCCCCGAAAGCAAACGGCGTTGTCACACCTACAAGGGAGCTGTTTGGACGTCTCGCTCCCCTTGCAAATGCAGAAATCTTGCCTCGTTCTTTTGTCAGGATCACAACTCTCTTATCGTAGTCCCCCACCGGGGCCGCCGATAAAATCATTCCTGTCACTGTCACTGCCTGATTCACTTGTCTGTTCTCCTGCCCATCCTAAACTTTTTTCTCTGTCTTTATACAATTCCATTGTCTGCTGACAAATCTCCATCCCTTTGTAACAGAGATAATCTTCTACTTTTCCTGTCTCCACAAAATGGTCCCAATATGCATTCTTCATCCAATCATCCCTTCGTATTTCTTTACTTCTAGGATGTCCATTCTGAATGAAACTATACAACTGGTCTTGTACCTCATGTTGTGTTCTTATTTAATCTTCCTTTGTATATCCAAAGTTCCTGATCAGGAAATCACTGTCTCTCCAGTCTTTTTTGACTTTCACCCAAAGCTGCAGGTTCACTTTGCACTCCAGCATCTGCTCAATCTCATAGCGCGCCGTGCTTCCGATTTTCTTTAACATCGCCCCCTGCTTTCCGATGATGATCCCTTTGTGCGAATCTCGCTCACAGATGATCGTCGCATCGATATCTACAATCTTCTTACGCATCTTCATCCTGTCGATTGCCACTGCAATCCCATGCGGAATCTCTTCGTTCAGACTATGAAGCGCTTTCTCACGGATAATTTCCGCTACAATCTGGCGCTGTGGCTGATCTGTGATCGTATCCTCATCATAGAACCGAGGTCCGTATGGAAGGTGCTGCATGATCACCCGGATCAATTCATCTGTATTTTCTCCGCTTCGCGCCGAAACCGGAACAATCGCCGCGAAGTCATAGATATTCTTGTAGGCATCAATAAATGTAAACACTTCTTCTTTCTTAACTTTATCTGTCTTATTGATTACAAGGATCACAGGTGTCTTTACCTTTTTCAGCTGTTCTGCAATATGCCGTTCTCCCGCTCCGATAAATGTCGACGGCTCTACGAGCCAGAGCACCACATCTACTTCGTTCAATGTGCGCTCTGCCACGTTTACCATATATTCTCCAAGCTTATTTTTCGCCTTGTGGATTCCCGGGGTGTCTACGAAAACAATCTGTCCTTCCTCTGTTGTCAGAACTGTCTGGATCCGGTTCCTCGTCGTCTGTGGCTTGTTCGATGTGATCGCTATCTTCTGTCCGATCAGATAATTCATCAGTGTTGATTTTCCCACATTCGGTCTTCCGATCAATGTGACAAAACCTGATCTGTAATCTGCTCTCATTCGTTCTCCTTCCTATGCAAGATTTTTAATCTCCATAAATAATTCTTTCTGTGCTTCAATCTTCTCTTCACTTCCGACTACGCACAAATCTCCTGCCTTCAACACTGCCTCCACAATATCGGCAAGTGCACGGATGTCTGATACTTTTGCATCTAATACTTCTTTTCTCTCCTGCTCGATCATCTCTTTTGACACATGATTCATATAGAGGTTCATAGATCGTTCTCCCTTTGTAGCAGGTGTCATCGGCACATCCATATTGCTGATCGTTCCGATGATGTATTTTTTCATATCTCTGTCATCGACGTCAAAGTTTCTGAGGTATTCTGTAATTCCCTCGTATACTTCATTGGTCTTTTCCAGATTCGGATCCCGATAAGAAACAAAATATCCATCTCCAATCCGGTTAAAGTTACTCATACATCCGTATGCGCCGCCTTTTACACGGATATTCTGCCAGAGATAATCATAGCTTAAAATTACTTTCAAAATCTGCAGCGCTCCGGTGTAATCAAGACCTTCCTCCATAAAATTTCCGGTACGGGCTACATACTGCACTTTTGATGCTGTCTGAAACCCTTCGTTCTTCTTCTCACAGTGAAGAATGCACGGAGTGTGGTCTGCTGTTCCCTGATAAATTCCGTTCTTCAGCTCTCTGATCAATTTCTCCAATTCTTCCAATCCTTCTTTTCTGGATGTACAACTGATGATCATGTTATCTGCGCGGAAGATTTGTTCGGATAATTTCTTCAAATTCGTGATCAGTGCTGCCTTCTCTTCCTCAAAATGATCTGCAATCTGGCACACTTTTTCGTAGAATGCGATTCCATTTGTCAAATCTTTGAATTGTGACATCGGCGAGCGGTAGGACATCGCACGCAGCACTGCGGTCATATGTCCGGAAGATTGGAATTTCATCTGAAGTCTTGATTTCAATAATGCCAAAATTTCTTCCAAACGCTTCTCATCTTCGAATTTTGACTCCATCAAAAGTTCACGGATCATCTGGAATGCAACTGGAAGTTTATCATAGAGTGCTTTTGTCTTCACCTCAAAAGCAGCCTTAAATTCCTTCTCAGAAACTTTCGTCACATTCGGATACACTTCAAGGCTTGTCCCGATTCCCCCAGTGCTCATATTGATCTCATTGAACAATTCTCCATAGGCATAGTTGTTCGTGTCGATCATTCCAATTACAGACTGTAAAATTCCCACGTATGGGAGCTGTTCTTCCGGCACATCTGACAGATCAAACATCAATGACAGATAGCTGATTCCGTTTGTCTCTACATCATGATGTACGACAAGTGTATCTGCCAGATGCAGTTCCTCATTATAAATCGGTGCAATTTCCTTTGAAATATCCTCAATCTCCAGCACCGGAATTGCTTCCAGTTCTTCTTTCGTCGATGGCTCTTCCTGATATGCGATCAGCTCTTTCGTATCTGCCACAATCTTCTCCACTTCTGCTTCCGAAAGACTCTTCTTATATTCCTGAAGACGTTCTGCCAATTCTTTGTCTAACCGTGCGGTGCGCCCTTTCTCCGGCTTGATCACGACAATTGCTCCGTGCGGATTGTCCAAAATGTACTTCTGAATCAATTCTTCAAAATACCCTGAACCGATCTGTTCTTTTAAGAATGCAAATGTTTTCAGCTCTTCCACATGGATAAATGGTTTTTCATCGTCATAAAGCCAGCTGTCAAACATCTGCAGTCCATACATCAATCCTTTCGGGAAATTTCCAAAATCGGCTTCCCGGTAGCGGAACTCATGATAATTGATTCCTGCTTCCAGCGCTTTCTGATCCATTCCATTTTTCACGATTTCTTTCAACGTATCTTCTACGACCTGAATAAACGCTTCCTTCTGTTCCAGATTGGCATTCTTTGCAATGATCGAGAAAATCGGCTGATAAATCCCATTGTCGTAAGATCCCATAATATCTTTTCCGATGCCCGCATCCACAAGTGCCTTCTTCAACGGCGCACCTGGTGCAGACAGAAGTGCATAGTCAAGAATCTGAAATGCGAGATACAACTTCTCATCCAGACTTGTCCCGATCACCTTGTTGTAGGATAGATATGTGTTATCTTCCTCTGACTCACTGCTTGTGATCGAATATGCCATCTCTACTTCCTTCATCTGCTCAAACGGCTTCTGGAAACGAATCTCTGAGTCGATTGCAAGATAATCAAACTTACTTAAGTATTCCTGATCCAGCCAGTTTAATTTTTCCTCCATGTCCATATCCCCATACAGATAGATATAACTGTTGGACGGATGATAATACTTCTTGTGGAAGTTTAAAAATTGTTCGTACGTCAGTTCCGGGATTACATCTGGATCCCCTCCGGACTCATTGCGGTAAGAAGTATCCGGGAACAGCGTGTTTAAGATGACACGATCCAAAACACCTTCCGGTGAGGAGAATGCTCCTTTCATCTCATTGTATACTACTCCGTTATACTCCAGATCACTTTCCTTTTCATCCAGCTTATAACTCCAGCCTTCCTGCCGGAAAATCTCATCTCGCTCATAGATATTTGGATAAAAAACCGCATCCATATAAACATGCATCAGATTCTGGAAATCCTTGTCATTGCAGCTTGCGATCGGATACAATGTCTTGTCCGGATATGTCATCGCATTCAAAAATGTATTCAAAGAGCCCTTCACCAGCTCCACAAACGGATCTTTTGCCGGAAATTTCTTCGATCCACAGAGAACAGAATGCTCCAAAATATGCGGAAGTCCTGTGCTGTCTTCCGGCGGTGTACGAAAACCAATTGTAAATACCTTATTCTCATCATCGTTCTCTAAAAGGAGCACCCTCGCTCCCGTCTTTTTATGTCTGAATAAATAGCCGACAGACTGTAAATCTGATACGTCCTGTTTCCGTACAAGTTCGTATGCAGATAATTGTGTATGCTTCATACTATCACTCTCCACTCTGTATTTTCCTATCATAGCAGCGGCTCAAACAGACCGCTCCGATTTATACATTATATCATTATTTTCTATATTAAGAAAGTAAAAAGAATCTGATCTCTTTGATTTCATAAACAATGTGTTCTTTCAAACACAAATAGGAGACCGTATTTTTACGATCTCCCGTTTGTTTTCTTTTTATTCTTGATTTTCTGTTTTCTTCTTGATCACCATCAATGTAACGATCATCAATCCGATTCCAACCGGGAGTGCTATCCATGCACTCTGTACAAATCCGGCAATAATATACGTCACAAAAGAGACCAGTGCCGCCGTAATGACATACGGAAGCTGTGTCGATACATGGGTAACATGATCACACTGCGCACCGGCAGATGCCATGATCGTCGTATCTGAAATCGGAGAACAGTGATCCCCGCATACCGCTCCTGCCATACATGCAGAGATGGAAATGATCATCAAAGTCTCGTTTGTCTCTGCAAAAATCGCAACGACAATCGGAATCAAAATTCCAAAAGTGCCCCAGGAAGTTCCCGTGGCAAATGCCAAAAAGCATCCGATCAGGAAAATGATCGCCGGAAGGAAGTTCATCAATCCTTCCGCAAACTGATTCACCCCCATTGCAACAAACGCTGCCGCTCCGAGACTGTCTGTCATCGCTTTCAAGGTCCATGCAAATGTCAGGATCATAATTGCCGGAACCATCGCCTTAAACCCTTCCGGAATGCATTCCATACACTCTTTAAAAGG
>ENA-OPYY01000183-OPYY01000183.1-human-gut-metagenome-genome-assembly--contig:-NODE-183-length-25928-cov-2.269563_pt1 | contig 25928 bp, 29 predicted proteins | sample MGYA00242472_ERZ504481 | MGnify/ENA primary metagenome ERZ504481 (study PRJEB26092, sample SAMD00036265) | human gut metagenome | host: Homo sapiens | study: EMG produced TPA metagenomics assembly of...
TCTTTTTTCTGTACCTTGCCCAGATATTTTTTCAGTCCGAAAATGCAGCAGGTGATGCCCGCTTAAAATTCCGGCTGTCATAACCAGGGCTATGGTAGTAAAGGCGCCAATGGACATCTCGCTTACTTTAAGGCCGGAAAGTCCCATTCCGGTTGCCGCGATCTCAGCCACGTTCAGCTCGTACTGTAAAGCTCCCACCACAGAAAGCCTCAGCCAGGATAAGGGAACTCCAAGGCTTCCGCCGAGAGCGATCACGCCCAGAAGGATACTGACGCCCGGAAGAACGGAAAAGGTTGCGCTTGACATAATGGCCCGTCTCATCACCTTCTTATCCATTCCAATGGCGATTCCCGCCCGGTAGCTTTTTACCAGAAACACCACACACATGATCAGGATAAACAAAAGCACGCCGCCTGTGATCAGATAAAAAGGCAGACTGTTTACCTGTTTCAGATACTCATTCATCTCTTTTTCCTCCACCTTTGTTTATTCTTTACGATTTTATCACAAAACCATACAAAAAGACAGAACATTTTACCGGTTTCCCTGCCGTAAAATATTCTGTCCCTAAAGCTGTTTTATTTTTTCAGATATTCAAAATATGCAAACAGTCCCTCAGCCATAACAGGATCGATGACCGGAATACCTGCTGCTTCTTCAAGCTCTTTTGCTATTCCGATCGTTGCCATGCCTGTACAGGCAAGAGCAAGCACATCCGCCCCCTGTTCTTTCAGTTTTCTTGCCATATTCACCGTACTTTTCCTGCCTTTTGATGTCATAAGATCCAGTGTGCTGTATACCCCATCCGGTCTTCCTATTAGAAGCTGGTCGGACTTAAGTTTTGCATAAGCTTTGGGGGCATAATCTGTAATCCCAAGTACACCGATTTTTTCTCCGTATTTCCGTGCAAGAGCAAGCGTTGTCTCACCGCCTCCGGTAACCGGGATTCCCGGAAGAGCTTCCCGGATCTCCTCCACTCCCGGATCGTCTGCACAGCTTACAATGATCATATCCACATCCCGGAAGCTTTTGGCAGTTTCCACGATTTTGGGGACTGCAAGAGCGCCAAGCTCCGGAGAATGGATTCCTTCATACTGGTCGGGAATGCATTTTGTTTCCACCGTAAGCATTGGAAAATATTGATTCAAAAGTTTTTCGTGAGCCAGAAGAATATCCTGATCCTCTGTTGTCAGGACTCGTATCAGACCTACCTTGAATTTTTTCTCCAAAACAGCCTCCTCCTTTCAGATACAGAACACGCCGTCCTCGATGATCTTCTCATTATCCAGATAAAGGGTGGGACGAAGGATAATTCCGTCCATGTGGCACTCTGCCTTATTCACACCGCCAAAAGAGGTGTTTGTTCCAAAAGCAATGTGCACGGTTCCGTAAACTTTTTCATCTTCAAGAATAATTCCGTTTAATATGGCTGCCTCGTTTGTTCCAATACCAAGCTCACAGAGGGTTCCGTTTGTCTCATTTTTCAGAAGTACATCCAGATTCTCGCTTTTTTCTCCGGTAACAGAACGGAGCCTGCCGCCTGAGATCACCATGTGAAGAGGGCTTTCCAGCTTTCCGATACCCACCATGGAGCCGTCTATGATCATTTCTCCTTCAGAGCCGTTCTCAAGAGGAGCAATATAAGCTTCCCCGGAAGGAAGGTTTCCACACTGTCCCGGCTTTTTGTATACCCCGGGGCTTGGAACGCCGTTTCTTCCCTTCAGGGAAATCTTCAGAACCTTACCGTCCTTTTCAATGCGGGCTTCCGAAGCTTTTGTAAGCTTTTCTGTAATAACCTCTGTCAGCTTTTCTACCTGGTCGTAATCTGCAGTCATCGCCCCTTTGGAAAACATTTCTTCCCTGATCCCGGGCATGGTGGCAACTCTTGTACCTGCCTTTGCAGCCTCTATACGGGCATTGGTGTGAGTTAAAGACTGCGCCGTAGGAGCAACAACCACATCTGCGTTTTTCATGGCTGCCGCAACTGCCTTCGGAGGCTCCTGGCCGCTTAACTCCCTCTCCTTCATCACCATCAGAAGCCGTTCGCAGCCAAGGTTTCCGGCTGCTTCATAAAGAGCTTCCCCGATTCTTTTTCTTGTATCGTCTGTGACAATGAGAACCTCTTCTCCTTCTTTCACTGCCAGACAGGAAGAAAGGATTCCCTCTGCTGTTTTTATCAACTGTTCCATTTTCTTTTTTATCCGATTGAAAAAACGATCGGATTTTCCCTTTCTCCCGGCAACTTCCGGGACATCTGCGTCTGTGTGTAGCCTTACAAATCTGTCAGTTCAGAAACTACACGGGCCAGAAGTGTTCTTGGCAGAACAACCTTCTTACCGGTTTTTTGTGCGAACATTTTTTTCATTTCCTGAGTATATCCAATGCAGTCCAGCACAATAAGATCTCCCTCCATGCCACTTATTTCCTCTGCCGCCTTTTCCAGTTCCCCCCAGTCTCCGTAGGGAGAGGCAGCTACTACGCTTACTTTTTGTACATAATTTTTCCACTTTGCAGCGCACTGCTCCTCCTGAAGGGGAGAAGGGGTCAGGCAGATAATATGTGAGCTTTTGGTAAGCAGAGGAACCACCCTGTCCAGAATATCGCAGGGATAGATCAGAGGGATTTTTTCTGTGGAAAGGCTCTCCGGAAAGTTTCCTGTACAGAACATCATTACAAGAGCACAGCCCTCTTCCTCCATTTTCTTTATAGCCGCCTGAAGGCGCGGCAGGATAAAGCGTTCTGCAAAGGTCACAGAACTGCCGTCTGTAAGTCTGGACACCAGAACATAATCGTCCTTTTCCGGCGCAAAGGCTTTGATCTCCTCTTTTGTAAGACCGTCAAGTCCTCCTGCCTGGATCAGTTCCACAGAGCTGCCAAAGATCCCCATAATATCCTTTGTCACATCCACTCTGGGAGACTGTCCGATTGTAACCGCCCCGATTTTCATATTAGTCATGCCCCCTTATTCGTTTCCAAGAGTCTGCAGATGCTTCATGCTTCCATAAAGCTTCTGTAATCTTGCATATTCCTCCTCGTCATAGAAGCTGCACTGTCCTCTTCCAAAGGCCTTTGCCACCTCAAGCATAAAGCGGGCTGCCTCTTCCACGTCAGCTGCGTGAGTTCCTCCTGTAGCGCAGCCCGGAACCATAGTCTCAGCTGTAATGGCAACGCCTACAACAGGAGCATCTGTTGCTGTACAGGGCTGAAGCACACTGTTCAGATGGTGAACGTCGTTTCCATAGGGTGTGATATCCTGAGTTGCCAGCGGGAACACATACGGAAGCTTTCCTGTTGTGATCTGCATCAGCTCCAGAAGATCCTCAGAGGTTCTTAAAATATATCCTTCTTTTACTGTAGGAGAAATGGCAAAGCCTCTTGTATTGATTACACGGTTTCCCTTTGTGGTATCTACAGAAAGGATGGCGTCAAGCTCCGGAGAAACCTCTTCTCTGTTTACCTGGGACATTTCTACCGGAGAGCCCATAAAAGGAACCGGATCGTGAGGCGCTGTAGGAGCATCCGGACAGATATGGGTGGAAATAAATACGTCTCCGTCCAGAATATCTCCTTTATTCTGCATATCCAGAAGCTTTGCAGCAAGGGCTACGGCACAGAGAGCCCCGTCTCCGTCTGATACAAAGCCGATCCGTTCCGGACGGGCGCCGATTCCGCCAAGGCGTCCCAAAAGTCCAATGGTTGGTGCGTCTCCACCGTTCATTTTTCCGTTTTTGCCCGGAATACGCACTTTCAGCATATCTGTGCTTCCTTTTGGACCTACAAGCTCATATACCTCAATATTTGCATCCGGCTTAATGCCAAGAAGGTATTCCTTTACCTTTTCTCCTGTAACATAAGTGCTGTCTAGCACTTCATATGCATCAATGATCTGTTTCATTAACATGATCCTGTCCTCCTTATTTTTTAAGATAGCTGATCAGATCTTTTTTGATCACGTCCTCAGTTGCTTTTAAAAGCTCCGGCTCAAACATGGTGGGAGAAAGCTTCAGGTTTTCTTTATCTGCTGCAATCACATAAACCTCAAGGCCTTCCTCCATCATGGCTGTAGTTACGGGCTCGCCTGTCTCTGCATTAATTGTCATAATAAGATCCGGGAAGGTTGCCAGTCGTTCTCCATTTTTTTCTGCTGTGGCATATTCATTCCAGAAGGTAAGCTCACATCCGTCCACTGTGGCATATCCCACATCAAAGCCGCCAGTTGTTTCAATGGAAAAATTCTCCACCTTACCTTTTGCAAGCACCCGTCCCTTCAGGAAGCCGCACAGCTCTTTTACGCCCTCCGCCACAGAAGCATCAAGACCTTTTAAGAATGCTTTTCCTGTTTCAATGGCAAACTGTACGCCGCCGGGAGCGCCGTTCTTTTTCGCATAGGATACACTTACCGGATTTCTGGCTACTGCAACCAGACCGCCTGCCTCAATGGAAGCCAGGCGCACCAGCTTTGAGGTATGTTCGATACTTCCCTCAAAGAAACATTCCACATGGCTGCCTGTTTCCGGATTTCCTCCAACACAGGCTTGAACCGTCTTATAATCTGTAATCTTATGAAGATTCATGCTTCCCATAACCCCTGTGGGGTGGGCGCGGCCATTGCAGGGAAGATCCACAAGGGGAAGTCCGAGAACTGCTGCCTGAAGCCATCCGTTTACCGTTGCTTCTCCGCCCTGTTCATTGGTAATGATCCCGGCAACAGGAAAATCACAGTTTCTCTGAAGAAGAACAATGGTCTTTACCAGATCTGCCGGAGTCATAAACTGATTCTCCGCATTTGGAGCGCCCACAAGGGAGGCGGTCAGTACCATGTCGTTATCGTCAAGATCCTCAGCGCTTAAAAGTCTGAGATCTGCATACTCTACTGCAAGCTTTGCGTATTTGCGGCCTTTTTTTGCATCGCCTCCGCCGCCCCCTCCCAGGATGGTTCCTCCGTAAAGAGCAGCGTCAAGAATCTCCTCTGTCAGTTTGATTCCTTTTGTTTTCATAAATCAACCTTCTTTCTAGTGTGAGCTTATGTTACTTTTTCTTTCCAAGAGAAAGCGTTGCTGTGAAGAAACTGTACAGCGCGGCTCCTGCCAGAGAACCTGCGCCCAGAATATTCAGTGTCTGCTCGTTTTCTTTGTTGCGTTTTACAAGAACATAACGTAATACAAGGGCGATCAGGATTGTCAGACCATTGATGGTAGAGCCTACCAGAAGACCTGTAGCAAAAAGGATGCCCACCTGTCTGGAACCTCCCAGAAGCTGGATGATCGCGCCGGGGATCGCCCAGATCACAAGCCATTTGGCAACGCCTGCACCTGCGCCGGCTTCAATGGTTGCGGCAAAGGTAGCATCTACCGGAGCAAAAAGTCCCTGGTCAAAATATTTTCCTGCCATAATGGCAACCAGAACAAAGGCAACCACAAAGCCGATCATTTCAGAGTAATACTGCTGCTTTCTTCCTTCCAGCTCTAATTCCTGATCCTGACCGCAGCCGCGGAGAATATATCCGCATTTCAGGTCATAGGCCATATCAGAAAATGCCGGGCCGGTAGCAGAGGTATAAGCCACAAGGATTCCAAGAGGAATTGCCGGGAAGCCGATCAGCATACCAACAATCAAAAAGATTAAAGCTGTGGCAAACCCCGGGAACCATCCGGAATACATGGCGGAAATACCAACGATCAGCTCAGAGGCAATGGCTGCAAATGCAGAAAATATAACCCAGATAATCAGCTGGAACATACTCATATCTGACCAGATTCCTGTAATTACTGCAAGAAGCACTGCCACGATCAGGTACGCCACATAGCCGCCGCCGAGAGCTTTTTTCATATTTGCCATACTGGAAGAAAACTTTCCGGCAGCGCTGTTGCCGTCACTTTTTTTCAAAAGCATACGTCCGCACTGGATCAGGGAAATAAGACCAGCTCCGATCATAATTCCATGAGGCATGTACTGGAATATGGGCCGGGCCATCAAATCAGCGCCTTCTCCGAAAAGATCTGTAATAACCGGAAGGCTTGTTCCAAAAATATCAATGATAAATCCGTTTGTCTTAATAATGCCAATTACAAGACTTCCCACGCCAAGAGCTGCCATGGCTGCAAAATCACCAAACCAGGAAACACCCAGAAGGTCTGTTGGAATACCGATCATCTTACCGCCAATACCGATTCCCATACCAGCCAGAAGTAAAAGAGCTTTTTTGCCCTTCTGTACAACTGCAAGAATGGATTCTGCGGAAGCTACGCCCGGAGGCCATGCCCCTTCTGCCGGAAACATTTCGCTGTCAAAGGTTTTATAAAGAATTGTGGCATCAATAATGGTTGCCAGAAAAGAACCGATCAGCATCGGGTACATCAGATCCATTCTTCCCATAATAACCGGAACACCAATGGGAAGAAGGAAGCAGTTTGCTGCTGAAAAGGTTGCTCCGGAGATGGAGGTCTGAATCAGATTCTGGCAGTGAATACTCTGATACTTTTTCAGGATTGCAATGGGAATACGCGATATAATGATCGCAAACAGCGCTCCTACAATTGAGGTGTTGGGCGCTACACCGGTACGCACGATCAATTCCAGACCAATAATTGCACCAAGCACACTCATAACAATATTCAGGATCAGAATATGTGGAGCATATGCTTTTGGATGCTCTGATGCACGGATGTGAAGCTGCGTGTAGTCTTTGTTTGGGTTGTTACTCATCTTGTCTCCTCCTTTTAGTAAAAATAGCCGATGCAGGATCGCCCACATCGGCTTCACGCTTCTTGTGTTAAGATGATATCACTTTAAATCAATAAAATCATCGTTTCCGAAGCACCATTTTTCTATTATAGATTGTGCATGATGCACACTTATTTCGTAAAAATAAAATATTTTATTATGTGTATTTATTATTTCCTTTTGTTTCTTTTTAAATTTTATTGTTTTATTGCATATATCGTCTTACTTTGCAGGCAAATTCCAGTTCCTGCAGTTCTTCCATATCGTCCAGATCTGTATTTAAAATCTCCTGTATTTTCTGGATACGGTGGGCCATGGTGTTTCTGTGAAGGTAAAGAGCTTCTGCTGCAAGCTTCCTGGAACCATGCTTTTGAGTAAGAACATCAAGAGTTTCCAGAAGAGCGCTTTCATGAGCTCTGTCATATTCTGCCAGCGGCCCCAGTTTTCTCTGAACAAACTGCCCCGTTTCCTCCTGCTGCGCAATATGAAGCAGGATCCTGTCATACTGGAGATCCTTCAGAAAAACAACTGTCTGCTTCTGTTTTTTCATCTTTCGGATCCGGAACCCTTCAGTAATCTCCTGATATATCTCCGGAAGCATCAGATATCCTGTGATCTCCTGGCTTATCAGCGCAAAGCAGGCGCAGTTATTGACTGTTTCTGTTTTTTCAGTCAGTTCCAGAGAAATCTTTTTCAGCATTTCTTCAGAACAGCTGCCTCCTATAATACAAAAACAGGATTTTTTACGGCATACACAGGTCCCCTGTATGTAATATTTTTCCAGAACGCGAAGAGATTCTTTGATCTGTATCTCCCGTTTCATTTCCAGAAGGGGCGAATAATCCCCGTTCTCTTCAAGCTGAAGAGTAATCACTCTTGCCGGAACCGGGGGCCAGTGAAGGGCAAAGGTACGATGTTCCACTTCCTCTTCCTGAGTGATCTTGCCTGTCAGAAGCTCCAGAAAAAGCTTCTGATCCTGTTCCAGCTTATTCTGCTGTCCCATCCGGTATCGGGCATCCATATGAATCTGATTTTTTGCCTCCACAACAGCCATCATTACCGGAAAGACAATATCCTGAAACCCCGCATTGTTATTCAGGAAAAAAAGAGGCAGCGCCAGCTGATCAGCCAGTTGAAGCGCTTCCTGAGGAAAATCATCAAAAAACCTTGTCTTGATGGCCAGGGCAGAACAATTTGCCTCATGCATGTTTTGGATCAGCTCCAGAAGCGCCTCCTTATCGTTGCGGATGGCATAGCCTGTTGTAATTAAAAGAACATGCTCCCGCAGCCATTCCTTCATCTTTGGCTGTTCCATCATGTCATAGGATTCCACTTTGCGCATGAGCCCGTTTTTCCCTGCTACAAGCGAGGCGCCTCCGCTGCTCCATATTTTTTCAATATCTTTTACATATAACTCCATCTAAAAGCCTTCCTCTTTCATAACTCTGTTTTTTTTATGAATAACTAAAAGTATCAAAGGTTCCTTGTGAAATCTGTTCGAGACATGTCATTATAACTAAACGATGTCCTTCAGCATCTATCTGGCAACGGATGCAATTCTGACTGCGGAAGCCATGCCTCCGTCACCATATGATGGATTCTTAATAAAACTGGCTGACAACTGGCTCAGCTCCTGATGATGGTTTATTGAATGAATAATTTCATTTTCCCACCCAAGTAACCTGGAGTTAGAAATAGTTTCAATATCCAGTAATACGTCTGTTATGTTATTTCTATAACTGCAATTATGTTTTTCTATGATATACCGCATAAGTTCCCGTCGCTTGTCCATACTTTTTATATTTGCAGAAGCAGGGGCAGTCCGATAGTTGATCAGTGGTTTTTCAACAATTCCAATACAAGCCTCCGGCGTCGTTTCCAGCATGCTTAAAAAGAAATCCCAGTCCTCAAACCCTGAGCACATAGATTCATCATAACCGCCGCACTGCTCATAAAATTTTTTACGAAGAATATGGGTTGCCGGACAGCAATTATGAGATAAAAAAGGAACTATCGTTCCGCCGGAAGGACAGACAACTGCATCTAAAACTCCAAAAGTACGCATCCAGGATGACGCAATAACCATGTCAGGACTCTTGCTAAGCAGTTCGCTGACATTTTCAATATATCCGGCTTCAAGCTTATCATCACCGTCAAGGATCAAAACCATTGAGGACTGTGTTTTATTTATTCCGGTATTTCTGGCTGCGGATACCCCCTGATTTTCCTGAAAATATACAGTTATTGGAACCGGTAAATTAACATCATTTTTAATACTGTTTAATATATCAAGAGAATATTGATCTGTGGATCCGTCATCTACAACGATAATCCTTTCAGGCAGTAATGTCTGATTACAGATTGATTGAACTGCTTCCAAAATCATATTACCCTGATTATAGCTGGTTATCACAGCTTCCAGATCTGTTTTTATGTAAGTTTTGCCGTTATTTCTATACAACATTTCACTCCTGTTTCTTTATTTCATATACTTCTCCGTTATTAGAAAGCGCACTCCATATATACTCTTTTTCTATGTTTGCACTCGTAACCTTAATATATTCCATTATGTAAAACCTCCGCCACCTTCCGATTTTTATATTTTTCAGCTCAGAAAACTGGAATTTTGTTATTTAGATTTATCCTTGAAAAAACCAATTAAAATTAAAACAATCCCGAAAATTGCTACTGGAATATAAATTACATTAGGTATATGATAAACAAATCTATCAATTCCAGTCATAACAATATAAATTATAATCCCCACACAGATTAAAATGCTTTTATCTTTCACTCTTGTTCTCCTTTACAATTGAAATTTATTGTATCTTCGTAATACTTTCTTCATGGAAAAATGCAGAAAATCTTTTACTCCCGTTTCCGTCCGCTCCGTTTCTTCTTCCGGTGATCTGGCGGAGGGGAGAAGGTCTGAATGTAGTCCTGCCGGATCAGTGCTGCATCCTGTGAAAGGAAAGCAGCTACACGCTCCTGATCGGAAGTTTGCTCCGGGAAGAAGGATGCAAATTTCTGTGCCAGCTGTTCCTCTTTTCCATATAGTTTAAGAGCTCCTTCATATCCTGTCAATTCTCTTAGCACAGCAGTGAATTCTTCATATCTTTTTTCTCTTATCTCCAAATCAACTGTCGCCTTTGCAGTTGTACCATTCAGATAAAGAATTTTCAGCAGAGTATCGTTCTTGGACCGATCCACTGTTACCCACAGAGCCAGCTTTTTTGAGATTAATTTCCCGCCTATCAGCATCCAGTTCTGGCTTCGGTAGATTTCCAGATACTTTTTCATAGCATCATCTTCAAATTCTATTGACTCAAAATGTTCTCCATCCAGCAACTGCTCCAACTGCTTTTTGCTGAGAATCTGATTCAGCACCGGAATGCTTCGGTAAGGTGTACATACATAGCGTCTCATTTTCTGAAACAGAGCCACAACCAGAACTGCTATGCCAAGTAAAAACAGGAAAAGCTCTCCATCCATTTCAATTTTCCCGGTTGCAGTTACCCAAAAGCCCCGTAGAACCAGCACAACACCAAAACCCCACAGTCCAAGAATCAGTAACTTTTTCAGCGGATAAAAATGAATCCATTCGATGATCTGCGCCTGTTGTTTGCCGCTCATAGGTTTATCACACAAAAGCCGGCGGGTGATCCACTGATTTAAAAATTGTGGAATCCATGCAATTCCAAACAGAAAAGCTGCAATACCGGCATAAATGGCAATCCCGATCCATCCAATATCCAGATAAGACTCCAGAAGCGGAGGGAAACTTAGCAGCAGCATAAGGAGAAAAAATGGAGCAGATGACTTCCTGTGTTCCTTCTGGATCTTCAGATCATTTATGGCAGAATAGATGCACAGGAAAGCGATCATGACTGCTGACATCGCTCCTGACACCCAGTTTTTAAGATCTCCGAACCGCAGGACGTGTTCCTTCCTGTGCATACCATAAAATTTTCCAGTAATACCCGCATAGAGGCAAAATCCCAGGTAGGCCAGAGCCAAAAGCGCCCCTATCAGTTTCAAAATTGTTTTTCCTGAAAGTTTTCTTTTCTCCATCTTTGTCCTTTACCTATAAAATCACTGTTGCCTGTGTCAATTTATTCTTCTGTTTCCCAGGTAAGGCTGGCTGCCTGTTCGTGGTTTCTGATGCTCTGATTCCTCTTGCTTTATAATACTGGTTTATGCATCCGACACTCAAAAGCATTAGTCCGTTTTCAGATTTTGGTCCAGGATCACCAGTTCGCCATTGCGTTCAATGATGCCAGGCTGAACCACAACGATTTTCAGGCCTTCCTGTAATTCCATGTACTGTGAAGCATAACCCCAGACCTTGACCTGATCGCCTTCCTCAAGCCAAATGGCAGGGCTTACAGTACCATCCTCATTCAAAAGCTGGTTGGCAATACAGTAAAGCTGGCCGGTTGTATCCTCTGCGATGTAGAGAGATACATCCGAAGCGAGCGGCGTACCGGCAATAGATTTATATTCACCGACTTCTTCGCCCCAAATAGTGCCTTCACTGTAAAATCCAACGGCCATATTTTCTTCGTATCCCTCGATGATTGCATTGAAATCCTGAGCATACGGCTCCATCTCGGCTGTTGTCGTATCCTTGTAAGCGGCAATCTTTTCATTTGATACCTGTTCTTTTATTTCCTGCGGCTGATAATCCTTGTATTCAAAAATATTATCCGAAGCAAGTGTGATCGCTGTGTAGTCATCACCCAGCATGACTTTATAAACAGCAATCTCATCATCACCAACAGTACGATTGATGTCGATATTTCCTGCGGAATTCAGTTCATATCCCTCTACACCTTCCAATGCCTTTTGTAAGGCTGTGTCAGACATAGCACAGTTGATCCCATTAAGTGTTACAAAGAAATCAGGATCTGGTCGATTCTTATCGGCAGAATATTCCAGTTCTACCACCGTCCCGCCCCCAGCAGGCTTACATGGCTCTGTCCCGTCATTTACGATTGCAACATCCATTTCCTGACCGTCTTTGGAAAGTTCCCCATAAATGCGATCGCCGGGCTGCAGAGAAACCTCATCTACATCATATTCTTCTGTTTCCAGACTCCATCCGGCCTGTATCAGCCGGGAAGTTTCCAGGGGAAGCGTATAGTGAGTACCATCCAGTATGAACTCAGGTGTTCCGTCATTTTTCAGCTGAGACAAAATGGCCTCATCTGTACACCCCTTATCACTGCCCGCAGCTGCCTGAGGTTTTGAAACGTATCCGGTCAGCATGCTGCCTGCCAGTACACATCCTGTCAGTAAAGTAATCCATTGTTTTTTCATAAGCATAAGTCCTTTCTGCGATAATATCCATTTGTTTTATGTATAACCCAAGTCGTATTCTGTATAACTGGCGATTATGCTCCTATCAGCAATCCGGCCACAAAAAGTATGATCAGAAAGACAATAAGACACATCCCACAGAAAACTGCAATCGTAGTTTTTACTTTGTGCCGCTCCTTTAATGTCAGGACCATCATGGCAAATACATCAAAGGAAAAAAAGAACTGACAGATTCCACCCAAAACCGCAAGCCATTTCGGATGTACGCCGTCTTTACACGACTTTATCAGATAAGCGATCGCATAGGGAGATGCCCCCAACAGAATCCCATATCCTAAAATCAAAAACACAATGGTTACCAGTCCAAACAATGCCATCAGCGGCAATGGGAAGAATGCTATCAGCGTTACATATACTGTGATGCTCCCTCCGATCAGGTAGAACGGGATCAGTCCATACTTGATGATCAAAGTGCAGTTCAGCAATGTCTTTCTTGACCACTTTCTTCCTACGGTCAGCACAACGATCAAATTGACGATCCCCATGATAAAGGGCAGAAGGATCGATACTATCTGCAATGTGATCGCATTGCCAAAATGGACTGCCAAAAGAAAGAATGTATAAGACACAATTACATAAAGTACCGGGAGGATATAAGTCATTTAACAGCCTCCTTTCTTCGCCGGATCAACCAGAGAAACATCCAGATTAAGCTGACCGGAAACGAAAACAGGCTTAAAATAAAAAGTCCGGCTCCAACCGATCCAAGAATTGAATCTCCGGCAGCTATATTGCTGATGATTCCCAACAGTGCCAGACCAAAACTGAAGGAAAGCCAGCAAAAGAAAGCATATTTACTCTCTTTGGCGTTTGCAGGTACTCTTGATTCTCCCTTTTTGTTTCCAAGCTGATTTTTCAGCTGTTGGCTCAGAAGTCGTTCCTGTTCCTCTAATCCAGTATCTCCGATAGCCCTTGCGTAATCTGTCCGAAGCAGATGATATCCCATTTTATCCTGCTTATTTTTGGCTCGATGCAAAAACTGTTCCAAAGTTTCTTCTGCTTCTGCCCAGTGCTTTTGTTCCAGCAGAGCAGAGAACCAGTTTGCTGTAATGATATTTTGGGAATGTCTGCTGAGTGCCCAGGGACGCCAGTGATCCAGTCCCTGTTTCAGTTTTTCAAGATCATGGTCGCTTTGATAAGCCACCACATAGGGGTTCAGCTTCTTTGCCAGCCAGCATTCATATCTGCAATATGCGAAAAAGCACAGAGCCAGCAGAGCAAGGAACGCTACAACAGCAATCCACATAGTCTCGTAAGAAAAAAAGTGATCATAAATCAGACACACAGCTCCGGAGAGAGCCGCAATGCTGAAAACTGGCCATGGATTTCTCATAATAGCACCTCCTGTATTCTGTCCGTCACATGCTCCAGCAGATAAAAGATCGTCTCGTAATGGATGTACTGCAGGATATTTTCGTCAAACATAAATTTCAGGTTTGCGGGAAATTCCTCGTCTCCCTCCCAGAACTGAAGGATCACAGGCAAAAAAGAAAACGGGTACAGCTTTACCGCCACATCGCCTTTCAAATCTGTTTTTTCACCAAAAGATTCACAGGCCTTTTCAAGAGCCGCTACCTTTCCGTTAAAGCTGTCAGCGGTTTTCTGGAACAGATTTACTCCCGGAGGATTCGCCTTCACAATACCCTTCAGCATATTGATGGAACAAAATTTTCCGGACAGACTGCAGCTATCTTTTGAATAGCAAAGCACATCATAGATTGTCATGGACTCATTGAAATTTCCTTCAGTGACTGAGTGAAACCCGTCCTCAGACCATTCCACCACACCGTTTTTGCGGTTGATTCTGTAGGGTCTTCCCATAAAATCCAGGTACAGATACTGTCTGTCATTTTTCAGTGAAAATTTCTGAATCATTTTTTCCTGGTCATATTTTATAAATTCATCCCGCATCCTGTTCCGTGTGATCTCATAATTGGATACTTTCATTTTTCCCTCTTTCTTAATCTGCAGCTTCCAAATCAGCTGATTCGGTTATAGCTGTCATATTTTTATATTTCCGGTAAGTTTTATAAAAAGTCTGTCAAAAATCTCACAGCCTGATATTTCATAGACTTCATTGATTATTTTTGATTTTATCATACATTTACAGAAAAAGACAGAGTATTCTTACGGCCTGAAGCCAAATAAATACTCTGTCTTAAAAACTTAAAAAATGATAGAATCCATATTTTTATTCCTGAAATCTTCTCTGTTCTCTTTCGCAGCTGATTATCAGCAGGTCTTTGCGTTCAGGCTGTATACTGTCCTGCAAGCACAGTCCTGCGCACTTTTTTCCTGACAAAGAAAAAGCATACTGCCTGAAGCACAATGGTAACCGTCCAGGATGCAGGATAGGAAATAAAAAGAAAATCAAGGGATCTGTGAGCCGGAAATACCAGGTAGATCCAGATAATCCTCATTCCAACCGTTCCGATCACGGAAAGAATCATGGGTACAGCAGAATAGCCCATTCCGCGCAGCGCTCCCGGAAAAAGATCCATAATCCCACAGAGAAAATAAGGAACTGTGGTAAAGGCAAGGATCTCCAGTCCGCAGGCTATCACATCTGCCTCGCTGGTGTAAATCCTGAGAAGGCCGGAACCAAAGAACCATGCTCCAAAACCCAGGCTAAAGGAAACTCCTACAGTAAGAATCATGCAGTTTACAAGAACCTTGTCCATTCGTTTCAGTTTACCCACTCCATAATTCTGACTGGTAAAGCTCATACATGCCTGAGTAACAGAATTGGCTGCAGCATAAAGGAAGCCAAAAATATTGTTGGCAGCCGTATAGCCTGCCATGGCAACGGAGCCAAAGGAATTTACAGAGGACTGCAGCATTGCATTGGAAAAATTAATAACCGTGCTCTGAAGTCCTGCCGGAATACCTACCTGAAAGATCTGCTTCAGGTACTTCCACTTAATAGTAAGTCTGGAAAAACGGAGCTGATAGCTGCTCTCTGATTTATACAGGCATCGCAAAACCAGAATACAGGAAATCATCTGAGCGATAATGGTTGCAATGGCAACTCCCGCTACATCCAGACGGAACCGGATCACCAGAATCAGGTTCAGAACCGCATTGGTGATTCCTGAAATGATCAGAAACAAAAGCGGTCTTTTAGTATCTCCCACAGATCTTAAAATAGCTGCCCCGTAATTGTACAGCATAAAAAAAGGCATTCCGATAAAATAAATCCGCATATAAAGGGCTGACTGGTCAATTACATCTGCCGGAGTACCCATAAGCTCCAGGGCGAATCTGGAAAAGCCCAGTCCCACAAATGCCATCACAACGCCGCTGATCAGAGCAAACATAATAGAAGTATGTACGGTCTCGGACATTTCCTTTGCTTTTCCGGAAGCATAAAAACGGGCGCTTAGCACATTTGCTCCCAGAGAAACACCTATAAACAGATTGGTAAAAATATTAATCAGCGCTGTAGTTGATCCTACGGCTGCCAGAGAACGGCTGCCGCTGAATCTTCCCACCACCACAATATCCACTGCATTAAACATCAGCTGCAAAATGCCGGACAACATCAGCGGAATCGAAAATGAAATAAGCTTGGGCATAATCGAGCCATTGCACATATCAATTTCGTATTTGCTGTTTTTCAATTCTCTCTCCTCTTTTCCTCATTTAAGTAAATATTCTTTCCTGAAACAGTCTGTTCAACTGCAGAAAATACTTTTTCAGTCAGCCAGACTTCCCAGATAATAAAAGCCTTTACACTCCTCAAGCTTTACATTTACATAAGTGCCCAGAAGACTTTCATCTGCCGGAAAATGTACCAGAAGATTGTACTGGGTCCTTCCGGTAAAAATTCCCTTTTCCTTGCTTTCCTCTTCTACCAGAACCTCCTGAACGGTTCCTGCAAACCGGGAGGAACGGATTCTTCCCTGCTCCTGTACAAGGGCAAGAAGACGGTTAAAACGCTCCTTTGTCACATCTGCCGGAACCTGATCCTCTTTGGCGGCTGCCGGAGTTCCGGTGCGTTTGGAATAAATAAAGGTAAAGGCAGTATCGTATCCGGCTTTTTTTACCACATCCAGAGTTTCCTGGAAATCTTCCTCTGTCTCTCCCGGGAAGCCTACAATAATGTCCGTAGTCAGAGAAATATCCGGAATGGCAGTACGGATTTTTTCTACCAGGTTCAGATATTTCTCTTTGTCATAGCGGCGGTTCATCTCCTTCAGAACACGGCTGCTGCCGGACTGAAGAGGAAGGTGAAGATGATGGCAGATTTTATCGCTTTTTGCCATAACTTCAATCAGTTCATCAGAAAGATCTTTTGGATGGGAAGTCATAAAACGAATACGCTTCAGTCCTTCCACCTCTTCCAGCATAGTGAGAAGCTGGGCAAAGGTCACTGGATTTTCCAGAGTTTTTCCGTAGGAGTTTACATTCTGTCCCAGAAGCATTACCTCGGAAACTCCGTCCGCCACAAGTCGTTCCACTTCCTTTACAATGGCCTCCGGTTTACGGCTTCTCTCTCTTCCTCTTACATAAGGCACAATACAGTAGCTGCAGAAGTTGTTGCAGCCAAACATGATATTTACACCGGATTTGAACGTATAGTTACGCTCTGTGGGAAGATCCTCCACAATCTGATCCGTTCCCTCCCAGATATCTACGATCTGCATGTCAGATAACAGCATATCGTAAAAAAGCTCTGCAAACTTAAAAATATTGTGGGTTCCAAACACCAGATTTACAAAAGAATAGGTTTTTTTTGATTTTTTCTACTACCTGAGGCTCCTGCATCATGCAGCCAAAAAGAATGATCTTCATATCCGGATTCTGATCCTTCAGGCTGTGAAGATGACCCAGGCGTCCGTACACCTTCAGATTGGCATTTTCACGGACGGTACAGGTATTGTAAATTACAACATCTGCCTCCTCACTGTCCTGACGGACATATCCGATTTCGTCCATGATTCCGGCTACAGCCTCAGACTGTTTTTCATTCATCTGACAGCCAAAGGTAGTAAGACAATAGGTTACAGGACGCCCGATGGTCTGCATTTTCTGCTGTGTCAGCACTCTGGCAAGCTCAATAAAGGAACGCTGACGTTCTGTTTCATTCTGTATCTCTTTTGTTTCTGTATCTTTTATCATAAATATCGTTGCTCCTTGTTTTTTCTTATTTTTCTATGATACAGGAATTTTATAATTCTGTCAAAATTTTTCCGGATGCAGTGAATAAACAACAGCAACGAGCCAAAATTCATTTCAGATTTCCTGCGGCAATGGAATTTTGGCTTGTATGTCTCGGGGTTTTAGCATATTTTGTCAAACTTCCATGATATACAGGAAAAATAGCAATCATCGAAGATAATCTGGCATGTATTCTGACCGGGCTGCCGGGAACAGAGTAAACAGCAAGGCCATCGTTGCCTCAAAAAACACCCGGCAGTTCTCAGGAATCAGCTCCTGAAGTCTGCCGGGATCAACATTTTAAGCGGTTATTTAAAGTTCGCCCACAGAAAAAATATACTCCAGAGGAATCGTGTAAATCTGCTGATACCGGTTTTCCAGAAGAGAGCTTTCCTCTTCACCCATACCGGACGGCAGCTCTATCCGAAAAGACGGCTGCCGGGTAAGCTCCGCATAATATCTTTCCGGTGTCCCTTCTCCCTGAACTGCATGCTCTTTTTTCTGCTGTTCCAGAGAAAACTTTTCCATGCAAAATCCTGCCTGCTTCTGAAAATGTCTTGCCAGCCGATAGCTTTTCTGGTTTACCCCAAAAGCCTGAGGCTGCCTGAAATATACGATTCTTTTATCTGCCTGTCCAAAAGAAAAAAATCCTTTTCCCTGATATTCCTGCAAAATACGCACCAGAGCCTTTGTTTCATTTTCACTGGCAGGCTCATGATAAATCCGCATTTTCCTGTAATAGCTGGTTGGAAAATTTTTCTGCAGATTCATGCCTCTTGCGTTACAGAAGTATTCTGTGCAGGCTGTCTCCTGCATACGGAGCATCTGTCGATAAACGGGATTTCGTATTACCGTGTAACCTTTTTCATAGATCTCATATCCGTCAGGATTCAGAAGGGGAATGAAACATATCTTCCACCCGGAAAGAAGCTGCTTCACGTCATAAAGCTCTTCCAGCACCCATCCGCATTCCCATGCCCGACAGTATTCCTTTGCCATGCGAAGAAGACAGGACGGCATATGCCGCTCCGTTCCGTTCAGCCCGCTGACACAAAAAATCACCTGGTCTCCCTGTCCCACCTCGATCATGGGAATCATCCGTTCATCATGACTGTTTCCAATTACCCGGAACTGCGCAATCGCCCTGTATCTCCGGGCAGTTTCCCAGAGTTCGTAATATAAACTTTCATAGGTAAAAATTGCTGTTTCTGTCATCTGCTTGTCCCCCTGCCCTTCATACTGAATATATATGAAAAGAGACAGGCTTTTAGACCTGTCTCCTTTATGGGCAAATTCTGTCAGATATGCTCAGAAGTTCTATCAGATATCTTCTTTTTTACGTTTTCTTACAAGCACATAGCCTCCCGCCAGCAGAGAGAAAGCTGCCAGAACGGACATGGTTCCAATCGGAGATTCATCTGCTGTGGATACGGCTGACTTGGACGTAGAATCGGAATCCTTTTCTGAAGCCGCCTCTGTCGCCTTAATATCTGCAACAGAGCCTCCGCTTGTTCCGTCATAGTTCAGACCGTCGTCCGGATGTTCCTTATTATAATTGTCAATATAATCTTTCCATTCAACATCGGAAATTTCTGCTGAGCTAAAGGAAGTTTTCATGTATTCAATTACATCTGTATCTATCCATTTGGCACCATTATAAGTCTGTTTCTGGAAAAAGATGTACAGAGGATAGGTAGCCGCCTCCCGGATTCCTTTTTCCTGAGAACCGATTCTCCATGACTTGTTTTTTGTTCCGTTTACAGACATGGACCAGTACAGCGGAATCCATCTCTCATCGCCGGAAATCGGCTTGGTATCATTCTGCCCTGCACCTACCACCTGAAAATCATAAAATTTTTTCGGGAAAAACTTCAGCGGATTTTCAAGGCCCGTCACCTTACTCTCTGTGACTTTATATTTACGCGGTGCGCGGGTGGTTACAGTTGGTGAAACAGTCGGAGAAGCGGCCGGCTGCTACTGTTAAGTTTCAGCACTCTTAACTGGGCGGAGCGTTATCCGGTTTTGCCGCAACTACAAGCCAGGAATCCTTTTCCGGAACCTTTTCTGCCTTTACGGTAAAGGTTGTATTTGCTTTTGCCGGAGTTTTTGCCTTACTGGAATCATACAGTTTTTTGATAGTATTTGTATCACTTCCTGCATCTACAAAATAATAATACCATTTGCAGTCCTTTGTTGTAGACATTTTTGCAGTTACTGTATTATGATCCATCCATTTCAGAGATTTGCTCTGATAAGTTAAAAATGACGGAGAAGCTGTAGGTGTGGGACTTGGTGTCACGGTAGCAGATGCGTTTACCTTCAGCACTGCGCTTAATCCATCCTCGCCCAGCACAACGGAATAATCCTCTGTATCATAAGCCAGCTGCTCTGCCGCTGCCTTAAACTCTTCGGAAGTAACATCTGTGCCATCTGCCTTTTTCCCTGCTTTTGCCACAGTTTTTTTATCTGCCGGAGCTGCGGCTGTCAGAGAGATGGAGGAACCTGTCAGCACATCTGTCACAACCACTGATGCATCCTGATCCAGATAAAGGTTTGCCCCGGTATTCTCCTTTATGGCAACTGTGCCCTGTACGGCAATATCCGTATTGCTGTAAATAGCTCCCATGGCTCCGGTATTTCCGGTAATCGTGCCGCCTTTCAGTACAATGCTTCCGCCGTTATTGGAAACAGCGCCGCCTTTTGCAGTGGTGTTGTTTCCTGTCAGAGTGACCCCTGCTGAAATGCCGAAAGCGCCGGAATCGCTGACATCTGCCAGGCTTCCCTCGGAGGTTCTTCCTCACCTTTTCCGTTGCTTCCGTCTACAGTAAGATCAGAACCGTCTTTTACAGAAAACTGAAGCTCGCTGCCCTGTCCGGCAACGGTGAACATTGTTCCGTTAAATACTGTTCCGTCTTCCTTCTGCTCTCTGCGAATGGTGATTCCCTGAGAAGCAGCCACAATGCTGACCTTTTTGCCGGAAACAGAAATGGTTCCTGACAATGCAAGGCTGTCTGTGATCTCGATCACAGTAGATTCCTGAGCGCCGCTTTCTATGGTGGGAGCAGCATCGACCGCCTCCTGAAGTGTCTTATAATAGGTTACCGTTTCCTGATTATTTTCATCTATGGTAGTAATGGAAATTCCTGTTGGCTCATTTTCCAGAGTTTCCGGGGCTTCTGAAGGAACTGCCTCCGGTGTTGTCTCTGTTTCCGGAACCTGTGTAGGCTCTGCCGGTGTCTCCGGAACTGTGGGTGTTTCTGTGGGTTCTGCAGGAGTCTCGGTAGGCGCTTCCGGTGCTGTTTCAGGCGTCTGTGTAGGCTCTGCTTCCGGTGTTGGCTCTCCTCCTTCTTCCTGAGGAATCTCGCCGGAATTCTCTCCCTCAGTTACTTCAGATGAAGCTGCAGGGATATCATTTTCTGCTGCCAGAGCAGCGGAAGGAACGGTTCCGGCAGTCATGGCTCCAGCCAAAAGAATTGCAAATAACTGTTTTTTTCTCATTATGTCCTCCTATCTTACGGACGTATCTGCCCATTTCCGTAAATAATGTACTTGGTCGTTGTCAGAGCAAGAAGTCCCATAGGCCCTCTGGCGTGAAGCTTCTGGGTACTGATGCCGATTTCTGCTCCATATCCGAATTCACATCCGTCTGTAAATCTGGTGGAAGCATTGACGTAAACTGCAGCAGCGTCTACCTCATCCAGGAATTTCTGTGCATGCATATAATTGTTTGTAATAATAGCTTCTGAATGACCTGTGTTGTAACGATTGATATGCGCAATGGCTTCCTCTACAGAATACACTGTTTTAATGGACAGTATGTAATCCAGATATTCCGTTCCCCAGTCCTCCTGAGAAGCAGGAACCGCTCCCGGCATCAGGGAAAGAGCCTCCTGGTCTGCACGCATTTCCACGTGTTTTTCGCGGAGTCTTTCTGCCAGTACAGGAAGAAGGACTTCTTTCATACTGTCATGAACAAGAAGGGATTCGCAGGCATTGCATACGCCTACCCTCTGAGTCTTGGCATTCATGATAATGTCTGCTGCCATTTCCGGATCGGCTGTCTCATCTACATAAATATGACAGTTTCCGGTACCTGTCTCGATGACCGGAATCGTACTCTGATTTACCACTGCTTTGATCAGCCCTTTTCCTCCGCGGGGGATCAGCACATCCACATATTCATTCATTTTCATAAATTCCCCGGCGGTTTCTCTGGAGGTATCCTCAATCAGCTGAATAGCATCCTCTGTAATTCCCTGAGCCTTTAAGGTTTCGCGGATACATTTCACAATTGCCTGATTGGAATGAATGGCATCACTTCCGCCTTTCAGGATCACAACGTTTCCTGTTTTAAAACAAAGCCCGAAGGCATCTGCAGTTACGTTGGGACGCGCCTCATAAATAATTCCGATAACTCCAAGGGGTACTCTTTTCTGTCCTATCAGAAGTCCGTTGGGACGTTTTTTCATTCCCGTAACTTCCCCGACAGGATCTTCCAGATCTACAAGCTGGCGAAGTCCGTCCGCCATTCCTTCAATTCTTTCTCTGGTAAGAAGGAGTCTGTCCACCAGTCCTTCCGGCATATGATTTGCCTTTCCGTTTTTTACATCTTCCTCATTGGCCTTTAAAAGAGCCTCTGAATTTTTTACCAGGTGATCTGCCACAGCGGCAAGCACCTGATTTTTTTATCTGTGGAAATGGTGCGGAGAGCAGCTTCTGCATCTTTTGCACGCTTTCCAAGCTGAACAAGCATTTCTTTCATAATCTGACCTCCCTGAATTTTAGCCTCTTATGCACTGTTTTTCCGTTACAACGATCTCCGGTGAAATATCTGTAGGCTCTGTAGGGACCTGTGGGAGAAGCTGAAATTCAAAGGCTGCTGCCACACGTTTTACCCGGGGATGTTTTTCCAGATAGCGGTCATAAAATCCTCCGCCATAGCCTACTCTGTGATTCTGTCTGTCAAAGGCAACGCCTGGCATGATCATCAGGGCGTCCTCCCACTGTACGATTTCTCCGGACACCGGCTCCGGGATCCCATAGTATCCCGGCTCCAGCTGCGCAAAATCTGTCAGTTTATAAAAAATCATATCAAGCCCCTGTACCTTTGGCACAGCGATTTCTTTTCCGTCTGCCCAGGCTTTTTCAATGAGAAAGCCTGTCATTACTTCATGATTGTAATCTGCATAAACAAGGATTCTGTCCGCTGTCTGATATTCCGGAAGAGCAGTGATATTTTTTGTGATCTCTTTGCTCCATTCCTGTATTTCTTTATCAGAACACGCTTTTCTCTCTGCAAAAATCTGTTTTCTAATGGCTTTCTTTTCTTCCATATTTTTCACCTAAATTCGTAATACTTCCATCTTCTTCTTTAATGCTGATATTGTCAAGCTGACTCCTTAAATTCATGCGGATGGTCGCAATATATTCTTTGCGGAGAGCGTCTCTTTCCTTCTTTTCTTCTTCTGTAAGACCCACACTTTTGGCTTTATGGGCAAGTGTATTGATGCGGTCGATTTTTATGTTATCCATATTTTTCCCTCGTATGATATTGTAGTAGTGTTTATAGACCATCTCCAGGGTCTCTATGTTATATATCAAAGCTTCGGCAGAATAGCTGCCTGCATCTGTTACAGCAGTTTTTCTATATAATCAATGAGATAAAATTCCTCTTTCTGGTTTCCAACAAATAAGGTTCCGTAATTACGGCCTTCCATAACCTTGTGTATCACATGGAAATCTCCGCCGTTGGCGATCACCATATCCGCTCCTGCAGCCGTGGCGATCTCTGCAGCCGTAAGCTTTGTTGCCATTCCGCCTGTTCCCACCTTACTTCCCGGGCCTTTTCCCATGCTTTTCAGCTTTTCATCCAGCTTTTCTACGGTGTCGATAAACTTTGCATCCGGATTGGTATTCGGATCGTCTGTAAACAGCCCGTCAATATCTGAAAGCAGGATCAGAAGGTCTGCGCCGATCAGAGCTGCGATAACTGCGGAAAGCGTATCGTTATCGCCAAAGGAATCCAGCGCTTCCAGCTCAAAGCTTGAAATAGAGTCGTTTTCATTGACCACAGGAATGGTATTCAGTGTCAGAAGCTCCTCAAAGGTATTTCGGGCATGCATGCGGTTCAGATTGTTGACCATGGTATTTTTTGTCATAAGGATCTGAGCTGCCATCTGATTATATTCGGCAAAAAGCTTCTGATAGATCATCATAAGCCTTGCCTGTCCCACTGCGGAGCATGCCTGTTTTACCTTCAGCTCTCTGGGGCGCTCATTGAGACCAAGGGCAGCAGAGCCCACGGCAACGGCGCCTGAAGTTACAAGTACCACGTCTTTTCCCTGATTGTGAAGATCACTGATCTCACGGACAAGCACCTCCAGCTTGCGAAGATCAAGTCTGCCTGTTTCTTTGTGGATCAGGGAAGAAGAGCCTACCTTGATCACAACACGTTTTTTATCTTTTAATAATTCCCGGTAATTCATTGTTGTCTGTCTCTCCAAATCTGTTTTATCTGTTGATTCCAAGGGTTGCCAGAGCCTCTGACTGTTTCTTTTCCATAACAGCCGCCTCTTCCGGTTCCATGTGATCATATCCCAGAAGATGAAGCATACTGTGCGCAAAAAGGAAGCTGAACTCTCTTTCTGTACTGTGTCCGTATTCCTCAGCCTGAGCATATACCCTGTCCACAGAGATCATAACATCTCCCAGCAGAAGTTCGTCTGTATCCAGGTCAAAGTATTCATCCTGATCCTCAATAATGGAATAGTCTGCAGGAGACGGAAACGGGATCATAGGAAATGAAAGTACGTCTGTGGGCGCATTGATATTTCTGAACTGGGCATTTACCTCCTTGATCTCCTCGTTATCCGTGATCACAAGATTCACGCTGGCCTCATAGGGGCACTGCTCGGTTTCCAGAATCTTATGTGCCACGCGGTTGGCAAGCTGCGTATAATCAATGTCCAGTTTTTTTTCTGTTTCATAATCTATCTGAATCGTCATGATTTTTTCTCCTGACTGCGGCGGGCTGTACGGGGCTTCGCCGGCTTCTGTTTTTTCTCATATTCGTCGTATGCCTGTACAATCTGCTGAACAAGAGGGTGGCGCACAACATCCTTGCTGGTAAGCTGGCAGAAGCCGATATCCTCTATTTTTTTCAGCACCTTCATGGCAACATCCAGACCGGAAACCGCATCTCTGGGAAGATCCTTCTGAGAAGCATCTCCGGTGATAATAACCTTTGAGCCAAAACCGATACGGGTCAGAAACATTTTCATCTGTGCAGGCGTGGTATTCTGCGCCTCGTCAAGAATAATAAAGGCATTGTCAAGGGTACGTCCTCTCATATAGGCCAGAGGTGCAACCTCTATCAGTCCTCTCTCCATATTTTTTTGCAAAGCTGTCTGCTCCCATGATCTGGTAAAGAGCATCATAAAGAGGACGAAGATATGGATCTACCTTGCTCTGAAGATCTCCGGGCAGAAATCCCAGTTTTTCCCCTGCCTCAATAGCAGGACGGGTCAGAATGATGCGGCTTACCTCTTCGTTTCTGAAAGCAGTGACTGCCATTGCCATTGCAAGATAGGTTTTTCCTGTACCCGCAGGTCCTACTCCGAAAACAATCATTTTTTTACGGATCTGCTCCACATATTCCTTCTGTCCCAAAGTTTTGGGTTTAATGGGACGTCCCTGTATGGTATTGCAGATAAAATCTTTATCGATTTCTGTAAGAACCTCATTTCGCTGCTCCATGGCAAGAGCCAGGGCATAGCTGACGTTCTGTTTTGTGATGGTATTTCCTCTCTGCGCCAGAACTGCCAGTTCGCCGATCAGTTTTTTCGCCTGGGAAGCGCTTCCCTCAGTTCCAAGTATTTTCAGAATGCCGTCTCTTGATATCAGAGTGACATTCAATGTTCTTTCGATCAGTTTCAGATGTTCGTCGAACTGCCCGAATACATTCCCTTCCAGATCAGCCGGAATTTCCAGATGCAGCTCGATAATACTGTTAGCCATTCTCTGTTGTCCTTTCTTTTGGTTGCTCCAGTATTTCCACCGGAGTTTTCTTTCCGATTTTTTCAATGATCTCCAGATTTCCTCTGCTGATACAGGTTCTGTGATCCACATCTATTTTAACATTATTTGCAGATATTTGAACCCCCTTTTCCATTAATTTTTCTTCATAATCCTGAAGAATACAAAAAGCCTCTGTCTTTGCCTCCTTTTCTGTACGTATTATCTTTTTCTTCTGGTATCGGTTCATAGTAATACGGCCTGTGGAAACAGGAAGCCTAAAATTCTCAGTGAGCTTCATCGGAAGCTCTTCTGTCAGAGTATGCCAGCCCTTTTTATGCTCTGCTCCCCATTCCAAGTATAGCTTCCCAATCTTTAAAAAGCCTCCAGTTTCCTGAATATTTTCCCGTATTTCTGCTTCATACTCCAATGGAAGCTCAGCATAATAGGACAGCTTCCTTTTTATGTAAATATCTGCATCTGCATGGACATATTCATAGCGCGTCACTTCCTGACTGTCATTTTTTAATTCAAGACAGCCGGAAACCAGAACGTCTCCTGTTTTACAGTTTTCCCCTGGTCTGATCCGGGGAACTCCGGCCCTAGTAATGATCTTTACCACGGTTCCGGATTCTGTGGCTGTCAGATTGCAG
>ENA-OPYY01000186-OPYY01000186.1-human-gut-metagenome-genome-assembly--contig:-NODE-186-length-25829-cov-2.309198_pt1 | contig 25829 bp, 23 predicted proteins | sample MGYA00242472_ERZ504481 | MGnify/ENA primary metagenome ERZ504481 (study PRJEB26092, sample SAMD00036265) | human gut metagenome | host: Homo sapiens | study: EMG produced TPA metagenomics assembly of...
CTCCCGCTGCGTCTTCCCTTCCAAAAAAATTCTATCGCTGTATCCGCACTGATGATCACTACCAGAGAATTATTATCCAGATCCGTCTGCTTCAGGGTTCTTCCTGAAGAAAGCTCCAGATTCATAATATCAAAATAGCTTCCTGTCGTTCCGGTGATACTCATGGTTCCGCTTGTATATCCGCTTTTTGCAGTAACAGAGGTTCTACCATATGGCACGGCCGCTTCCAACGCCTCATCATCCATAAGCTCTTGAAATTCATTTAACCGTATGGGATTTTCCTTGTCATCTGTAACCCTTACCGTCAGATAACTGGATCCCATATCCGAGATCTGTTCTGATACAGATGAGGATGCCCCGTCTGCAATAGAAACCAAGACGATCAATGCCGAAACACCGATAATAATCCCCAGCATGGTAAGAAAGGTACGTAGTTTATTGGCACATACTGCTGCCCAGGACATCTTACAGGTCTGCCATATCATGCTGTCACCTCATCCACATGTCCGTCACGGATCCGTATCATTCTCTCAGCCTCCTGGGCCACCCCATTATCGTGAGTGATCAGCACAATGGTATTTCCGACTTCGTGAAGCTCATGGAACAGGCACATGATTTCCTGTCCGGTCCGGCTGTCCAGATTTCCCGTAGGTTCGTCTGCAAGAAACAGAGAAGGCTTCGTCACCAGCGCTCTTGCAATGGCAACTCTTTGCTGCTGGCCTCCGGAAAGCTCTGTAGGACGGTGGTGCATTCTGTGAGACAGCTCTACCTTTTCCAGAGCTTTACGGACTCTCTCCTTTCTTTCTGCTGCTTTGACTCCCTGGTACAAAAGAGGCAGTTCAACATTTTCCTCTGCAGTAAGCCTGGGCAGGAGATTAAAATTCTGAAAGATAAACCCCAGCTTATGATTGCGTATCCTGGCCAGCTCCCGTTCCGAATACTGCTCAATGGAAATCCCGTCCAGAATATATTCCCCCTCGTCTGCCACATCCAGACAGCCGATAATATTCATCATTGTGGATTTTCCGCTTCCGGAGGGACCGATGATACTGACAAATTCTCCCTCCTGGATGCTCATGCTGGCATGATCCAGAGCGTATACCGTTTCATCTCCAATGGTATATATTTTTGAAATCTCTTTCAGTTCTATCAATGTACTTTCACCTACTTTCCCGGCGGAGTTCCCATTCCGCCGCCCATATCACCGCCTCCGGGCATATTTCCCATATTACCGCCTCCGGACATATCTCCCATATCTCCGCCCGGCATGCTGAAGCCTGTATCAGAAGAGGTATTTCCGCCGCCAGTCTTCTGGTAATAAACCACATCGCCTTCGGAAAGCCCCTCTGTGATCTCTACGTTTTCTCCATCGGAAAGCCCCGTGGTTACCTGCTGTTCACCGGAAAGATTTCCTTCGTCATCCTGCTCTGTATAAACAAAAACTTCCTCTCCCCGTTCCTGCAGGGCATTAACCGGAATGGTTACAATATTTTCTTTTTCCTCGATTGTAATCGTTGCGGACGCGTTCATTCCTGCTTTCATTTTTTCATCTTTTGGAATGGTGATCTCCACTGTATACTTGGCCACACCGCCGCTTGCAGAAGCCGTATTTCCTACCTTTGTCACAGTCCCTTCAAATGTTTTATCCTCTATGGCATCAAAAGTCACCTGCGCCGTCTGTCCCTGTTCTACGGAATTGATGTCCAGCTCATCTACGCTTACCGAAAGCAGCATAGAAGTATCGCCGGAAATCGTAAAGGCTGTAGTGTCTGTGCTGTACTGGGAGGCTGTATCTGTCTGGGTTTCCTCTTCCCCTGACTGCTGGCCATCTGAGGTCTGTGTTCCGGAGGATGTACTCCCTGCCCCCTGAGAACTGCCTGTATTCTGTGTCGTTCCCGTATTATTATTCTGAGTTTCTGGCGACACCTGACTTTCTCCGTCTGTAATTCCATTTTCCTCGCCCGTCTGTGTATCTGATCCCGAATTTTCCGTATTGTTCTGGGCGTCTTCAGAAGGAGCAGAGCCGCCTTGATTTCCTTCCGTGCTTCCGGAATCACCTGATGTATCCCCAGGCTCCTCTGTACTTCCCTCTGTTTCCGGAAAAGTAATGGTAAAGCTCAGCGTGCTTCCATCAGAGGAAAGTGATACTCCGGACAGCACTCCGGATACCGCCTGAGTCACACTGTCGGCTGCAAACTGATAGCCCTCCCCTGCATAAAGCGTAACTGCTGCCTGATAGGTTGCTGCCGGCTGGAAGGTACTGTCTCCCGGATTCCAGGATATGGTTCCTGTATAGCTGTTGTCTGAGGAAACAATCTGCGTCTGAGGACTGCCTCCTGTTCTTGGAACAACAATCCCCAGCATCTGCGCGTTTCCCGCCGATGTGTCTGCCATGCTCAGATAAAGAGTCTGCTTCTCTGGCTGAGAAGGTATTTCTTCCATACTTCCTGTATCATCAGAAAATATTTCTGCTGTTTCATCTGTATCGGACACATTAACGATACGAACAACGGATTCATTTGTGTAATACATGTTTGATGCCTGAACTCCATAGCTTTTCGTATAGGACATATTTAGCGCCTGGATGCCAGTTCCTTTTGTATAAGACATATTTGACAGCTGAACTCCGCTGCCGGCTGATACTGATGAGGAATCAGAAGTTTCCTCATCAGAAACATAAATCTCTTCGATAGTACCATCCATATCTGCAGTAATGGTTCCTTTTTTTGCAAGATTCAGAAGCTCTGTCAAAGTCTCTGCCAGTGCCTCTCTCTGTCCGTAAAGTGCTTCATAACTTGCTGTGATACTGTCTTTGTCCAGCGTCAGAAGCGTGTCTCCGCTGTCTACCGCCTCATCCTCAGATACATTTACCTCAGAAATACTTCCTGCAGTTCCTGTTACCTGCAGCGGCTGGTGGATATAGATGGTTCCTGTGCCAATACTGTTTCCTTTCTCATCTGTTACTGTGGCAGTATCTCCAAGGCCCACTCCGCTGTCCGTCATAGTAATGGTACATCCATCATCAGATACCTTTTCTACTGTTCCTTCTATCTGCGTTCCGGAAGACAGAGTTACAGTCACCGTATCTTCTTCTGATGGAACGGTAGCAGGATCTGCCAGATCCACAGCCATTTTTCCGTCTGCAGAAAGAACAAGAAGTGCTCCATGCTCCAGCATACAGGAGGTTATATCTTCTCCCTGGCCTATATATATTTTTTTCACACGACCGTCTATAGAAGCAGAAATGGTCTCCTCATCTGTATCCTCCTGTAAGTCTGCAATCTGTTCGTCCAGCGCTTCGATTTTTTCCTGTACCTCTTCCATTGCCTCATAAACAGAAGAAGAATCTACTTCTGCCAGCACATCCCCGCTGGAAACGTGATCGCCGCTTTCTACCTTTACCTCTGAAATAGTGATTCCTGAGGGAATCTTCAGGGAAACCGGAGTGTCTGCTTCCAGATTTCCCGTTCCCACGATTGTATTTGATATGGAGCTGATTTCTGCCGTCGCCTTTGTTGCCTGTACTGTTTTTTCAGGTGCAGACGGTCTCTTTCCGGACTGATATCTCCAGTATACCCCGCCGGCTGCCACAGATACAGTAAGGACAACTGCTGTGCCTATGACAATCTTCTTTTTTCCGGAAACCTTTCTTTTTCTGAAAAAGCTTCCGTTTTCACTTCTTTCCTTTCTGAGTTTCATCATTGTCCTCCTGCTGATTTTTTTACTTTTACAGTTTTTCCGGATTTTTTGTTTCACAGGCTCTCCATTCCACTGTGGAGGATGCTCCGGAACAGTCTGCACTATCTTCATAAACCACTGTAGTCACTACATGGTCACTGTCGTCCTCTGCATAAACAGCTCCATCTGTTCTCTGAATGATCACTGCTTTGCCTTCTTCACCTGTGATTATCCTTTCAGAAATCTAGACTTCGCCTTCTGTCTCAGCATCGTCCGCCTCATTGTCATCTGTTTCAGCGTTGTCCGTCTCAGTATCGGCTGTTTCAGTGTCGGCTGTCTCAGTGCCATCAGTATATGCGGTCTCTGCCTGATATTCTTCCGACCGCTGTGACTGGTCATCTCCCGGCTGCCCCATATCTCCTTCCATGATGCTGACTGATTCTGCATTTCCATCCTCATCCAAAATAATAACTGCCATGTCGCCTTCTTTTAGATCTGACCAGACGATTTCTTCTCCTGCTTCTTGAGCCGGAGCTTCTCCCTCCGGTTTTTCCGGCTGTTCCGATGTTCCACCGTTTTCCGATACTTCTTCCGGCTGTTCCGAAGCCCCGCCATTTTCCGGTGCTTCCCCTTCAGGCATCTCCGGCGCTTCTCCGCCAGGCTGTCCCATAGTCTGTTTTCGGATCACCGTATTTTCTGTAAGAGCAATAGTCTGTTCTTCTCCTGTCTCTTCTGTGCCGGAATTTTCTTTTCCATCTTCTGTTCCATTTACCGGAGCAGATTCTACAGAAATTGTAATGGAGTCCTCAGATACCGAAACAATCTTACCGAAATCTGATTTTCTTTATTTTGTTCTTCCGTTTTTCCTGTTTTCCCGTCCGTTTTCTCATCATCGCCTTCTGCTGCTGTATTTTCTGCTGCTGTGTCTTCGATTTCGCTTCCCTGCTGTTTTGCCGCCTGCGTCTCTGTATTACTTCCGCAGCCGGTAACTGCTGCCATACACAAAAACATTCCTGTCAATATTGCTGCCTGTCTGTTTTTCATAATAAAACTCCCTTCATTTTAGAGATTCTTCTCACCGAAAATCATCTCTGTTTCCTGTAACAATTTCCAAGTATAGGGGACTTACCTTAATTAAACTTAAAAAAACCTGTGAAAATTTTGTGTAATCTCAAAATCCTCACAGGGTTCTATGTTATTTTATTATGAAGTTTTTTCATTAATGTCTCTGTTCTTTATTTCCAAACAGCTCGCAAATCTGCATGCAAAGGATGGCTCCTGGTTTCCCGCATACAGATAAGAACTGTCTCCCAGGCGAATCCCCCGAAAATATGCAATCCCCTGTTCCCTTTCTTCAGTAACAACCTTTGTAGCTGAGGTGGGAACAAGCGCAGGGCTGTGCGCTGTTTTTGCCAGAAGCTATGCCTCTTTTCTTCCTTTTTCTGTCAGTGTATCATTTCCATAATCCGGATCTCCATGTCGGATAAAACGTATTTTCATAAGATCATTCTCCTTGTATTCCGGTTTTCTTTATCAAAATATTCCGGACACTCTGTCAAATATATTCGCCGTTTTTTCCAGACGCATCAAAACAGATCTGCTCATGCATTGGCAGAAATATTCAATGCTTTCAAAAATCCTAAACATTATGGCCTGCACCTGTTTTCTCTTATAGCTTCTCATAAACTGTTGGGCTTTGGTATTCGTGCCAGATCCTCTGGAACTGTGCAGGAACCACAGATGGTTCTGCAGATATTTCTCCATGCTCAGGAATAAATTATACTCATCCCTGTAATATTTCTGAATGTCAGACCAGATTTGAATCCAGCTTTTTCAGATCACTGTATGTAGTCCCTGTCCCCAGCTGGATCCCGTTTCTTTTTGCCAGCTCATGAACCGTTACCATTTCATATCCCTGCTTTTTTAACTGGGGGATCAGGATCTCTGCCGCATCCACAGTGGTGCTGAAAATATCATGCATAAGAATAATGGATCCGTCCTCCACCTGAGAAAGCGTGGTATCTACAATCTTCTGAGGATCCTGGCTCTCCCAGTCCAGTGTGTCAATAGACCACAGGATCATAGGAGTTCCCACCGTTTCTTTTACAGATGAATTCACAGAGCCATAGGGCGGGCGCACCACAGTAGCCCCATGACCGGTAAGCTCTGTCAAAAGCTCATCCACTCCTGCGATCTCAGCCGACATATCTTCCGGCGCCAGTGTGGCAAGATCTGTATGAGAATAGGTATGATTTCCCAGTTCGCATCCCAGAGTTTCCATCCTCTTTACCTGGTCGGAAAAATATTCAATTTCCTTCCCAACCATAAAAAAGTGGCTTTGGCATTATTAGCCTCCAGACAGTCCAGAAGCCGGTCGGTAAACGAACTGGGCCCGTCATCAAAGGTCAGGGCTATATATTTTTTCTTTTGCGATTTCTTCTTCTGCGAATCAGAAGCCTCTTTGCGGGAGGCTTCTTTTTCCGGCGCTTTTGTCTGCTCCGGCGTTTTTTTATTATCTGCTTTCTTTTCAGCGGCTTTGTAGCCCTTCAGGGAACCGTCAGACAGAAGCTCATAGCTTTTTCCTTCTGTGGTAATAAATCCGGTCTGCATAATACCGTCCAGATCCATAAAATACCGTTTACCGCCGTCATCCACCCATCCGGTTTCATAATCCCACTGCTGTCAAAAAAATAACGCTTTCCATCTGTATCTGTAAGCCAGCCTGTATACGCCTGTCCGTCTACCATAAACATCCAGTTGCTTCCGCTGGAAGTCCACACCCCTTTTTCTGCTTCCGGCGAAACTTCAAACGGCACTGGTGTAGCTGTTGGAGTGGCTGCAGGTGAAACCTTTTCCTCAGATTCAGAAACGTCTGTTTTACTGCTGCCGTTATCTGCTTCCGGCTTTTCGGTATCTTCGGAAGCAAACAGCCGAACAGTTCCTCCTTCTACCTTCGAAGGGTACGCTGTTGACTGACGAAACAGAAGGGCGCAGCCTGTACAGATAAGAACCATAACCAGAAGCAGCAAAAGATTTGTCCGCCTGTTGCGATCCGGCATATGATTTCCTCCTTCTTTTTATGCTGTCAGTTCCTATCATACAATATGCGACAAAAAAATACAACCCTGGCCTCTATTTGATTGTTGCCAATAAATCAGAAAAATAATATAATGAAACAATGGATAAAAAAACAATTACAGAAAACATCAGAATCAATAAATACCTGAGCAGCGCAGGAATCTGCTCCAGACGGGAAGCAGACCAGTACACAGATGCCGGAAGGATCACGGTCAACGGAAAAGTGATAGCTACAGGAGAAAAAATTCCTGCCGATGCCCGGGTCTGTCTGGACGGAAAACCTGTTTCAGCAGAAAACAAACAGGTTCTTCTTCTTTTTTATAAACCAGAGGGAATTGTGTGCAGCACAAAAAAACAGCGCCAGGAAACAACAGTAACTGAGTATCTTCAGTATCCCATAAGGATCTACCCTGTAGGCAGGCTGGACAAAGATTCCCAGGGGCTTCTTCTCCTGACCAATCAGGGCGATCTTGTCAACCGCATTATGCGGGCAGGAAATTTTCACGAAAAAGAATATCTGGTTACTGTAGACCGGGAGGTTACTGCTCCGTTTATCCGACATATGTCAGAGGGCGTTCCCATCCTGGATACAGTTACCCGGAAATGCGTAGTTGAAAAAACAGGAAAATACAGTTTCCGCATTATTCTCACCCAGGGTCTTAACAGGCAGATCCGGAGAATGTGCTCTTATTTCGGCTATAAAGTCCGGACTCTGAAGCGGGTAAGGATTATGAATCTTACTCTGGACGGACTGAAACCGGGCGAATTCAGAGAGATCCGGCCTGAAGAATGGCAGGAACTGACGCAAATGCTAAAAAATTCATCAAATGAAACAATTACAGGAGGTCATTATGGAAACAGCCCTGCAGCAGATGAAAGAGCTGGTAAAAAAATTAAACAAGGCGGCAAAAGCCTATTATCAGGAAGACAGGGAGATCATGGACAACAGGGAGTACGACGCTCTGTACGACCAGCTGGTAAAAATGGAGCAGGAAACCGGAATTGTTCTGGCCGACAGCCCCACCGTAAACGTAGGGTATGAAGCAGTAGATTTTCTTCCAAAAGAAACTCATGAAACCCCCATGCTCTCTCTGGATAAAACAAAAGACAGAGAAGCGCTCCGTGAATTTATCGGAAGCCATAAAACCCTTCTGTCCTGGAAAATGGACGGACTGACTATTGTGCTCACCTATGAAAACGGTGCTCTTCAGAAAGCCGTCACCAGAGGAAACGGAGTAGTTGGCGAGGTCATTACAAACAATGCAAAAGTATTCCGCAACATTCCTCTGAAAATTGCCTTTCAGGGCCGTATGGTGCTTCGGGGAGAAGCAATTATCACTTACTCTGATTTTGAACGTATTAATGACTCTATCGAAGATGTTGACGCAAAATATAAAAATCCCAGAAATCTCTGCAGCGGTTCTGTCCGGCAGCTGAATAATCAGATCACTGCCCGGCGCAACGTACGCTTTTATGCATTTTCACTTGTATCTGCTCAGGATGTTGATATGCACAATTCAAGAGAATACCAGATGGAATGGCTGAAAAGTCAGGGCTTTGAAACCGTAGAATATCGGGTTGTCACAGGCGAAACGCTGGATGAGGCAATGGATTATTTTTCATCCGCAGTTGCACAAAACGATTTCCCTTCCGACGGTCTGGTAGCGCTTTATGATAATATCTCCTACGGAGATTCTCTGGGTTCAACGTCAAAGTTCCCGAGAAACGCTTTTGCTTTTAAATGGGCAGACGAGATCCGGGAAACAACCTTAAGGGAAATTGAATGGAGTCCTTCCAGAACCGGTCTTATCAATCCTATTGCAGTATTTGACCCTGTAGAACTGGAAGGAACTACGGTAAGCCGCGCCAGTGTGCACAACGTAAGTATTCTCCGGGAACTGGAACTTGGCATCGGAGATACGATCCAGGTATATAAGGCCAATATGATCATCCCTCAGATTGCAGAAAATCTTACCAGAAGCAGCCATCTGGAAATTCCGGACATCTGTCCGGTGTGCGGCAAAAAAGCGCAGATCATGAAAGAAAACGATGTAGAGGCGCTGTACTGTATGAATCCCGACTGTACCGCAAAAAAGATCAAAGCATTTACTCTTTTTGTAAGCAGAGACGCCATGAATATTGACGGTCTTTCCGAGGCGACCCTGGAAAAGTTTATTGCCAGAGGATTTATCCATGATTTCGGAGATATTTTTGAAATAGAAAAATACAGAGATGAAATTGTAACCATGGATGGTTTCGGAGAAAAGTCCTTTAACAATCTTACAGAAAGTCTGGAAAAAGCAAAAACCACCACTCTGGCAAAAGTCATTTACAGTCTTGGAATCGCCAATATCGGCCTTGCCAATGCAAAAGTGATCTGCCGCCATTTTGATTATGACCTGGAAGCCATCCGCCATGCAGATTCGGATGAAGTCAGCGCAATTGACGGCATCGGCCCTGTGATTGCAGGAAATCTTGTTTCCTATTTCCAGATTGAAGAGAACAACAAAAAACTGGATCATCTGATCAGCCACCTTACTATTGAAAAAGAAAAGGCGCCCAAAGATCAGACCTTTGAAGGAATGACCTTCGTGATCACAGGCAGCCTGGAGCATTTTTCCAACAGAAACGAGGCAAAAGCTCTCATAGAATCTCTTGGAGGAAAAGTAACCGGTTCTGTTACAAAAAAGACAAACTATCTGATCAACAATGACAAAACATCCGGCTCATCAAAAAATAAAAAGGCAAAAGAGCTTGGAATCCCCATTCTGTCCGAAGAGGATTTCCTGAGTCTTACAAAGGAAGATTTTCAGGCAGAATAAGTAAAAGGCAAGGAGGATCATAAAATGCCGATTAAAATACAGGGAGAACTTCCCGTAAAAGAAATTCTGGAAAAAGAAAATATTTTTGTTATGGATGAAACACGGGCAGTCCATCAGGATATCCGTCCCATTCAGATTCTGATTCTGAATCTGATGCCCTTAAAAGAAGAAACAGAGCTCCAGCTTCTCCGCTCTCTTTCCAACACTCCCCTTCAGGTAGACGTCACATTTATGGCTGTGGAAAGCCATGTGGCAAAAAACACCTCTCTCAGTCATCTGAATAAGTTCTATCAGACCTTTTCCGAGCTGAAAGACCTGCGCTTTGACGGTATGATCATCACCGGCGCGCCCGTGGAACAGATGGCTTTTGAAGAAGTGGATTACTGGAACGAGCTTACAGAGATCATGGACTGGACAGAAACCCACGTCACTTCCACCATTTTTCTCTGCTGGGCTGCTCAGGCAGGCCTTTATCATTTTTACGGTCTTCAGAAGAAAAAACTTGACCAGAAAATGTTTGGCCTTTTCTGGCACAGGGTTCTGAACCGCAAGATTCCTCTTGTGAGGGGCTTTGACGATATGTTTCTGGCTCCACATTCCAGGCATACAGAAGTTCCCATTGAGGATATCCGCGCATGTAAAGAAATTACAATTCTGGCTGAATCCGAGGAGGCCGGACTGTTTCTTGCAATGGCAGAGGGTGGCCGCCGAATCTTTGTTATGGGTCATCCGGAATACGACCGCATTACCCTGGACGGAGAATATAAGCGGGATACCGATAAGGGACTTCCCATTGAACTTCCCCGGAATTATTACAAAGATAACGATCCCGCCAACAAACCTCTCCTTATGTGGCGCGCCCATGCAAACAACCTGTACACAAACTGGCTGAATTATTACGTGTATCAAAGCACCCCCTACGACCTTATGGGGACGCCGGATTTTAAAAGTATATAAAGGCAAAAAGCACCAGATGCAGACTGCCGCGGCTAGTCTGCATCTGGTGTATAAAATGATACAATTCCCTCAATAATCAAGGGATTATGAAAGTCCGAAGCGGTCTCATCCGTTTTCTCATCTCCAGTCCCAACGGTCAAGAATGGGATTTCTTACAGCATCTGCTGAATCCCCCAGCCGGTACAGGGCATAGCTTCCGGCTGTTCCCACCTCCTGGTATCCATATCGTTCAAGTTCACTTTTCTGCTGCTTATCCGGGATTTTTACAACCAGATAATTGCAGAAAAGTCTTTTTCCGGCAGACGCAATGTTGCTGTAATTAAACACCGGCGCATTGATCTCCAGATAAAGCTGCCGTACTCCTTCGCCAGCGCCGCCCCGTCCCTCTCTGTTAAACAGCATATAAATAGATGGATCATACACACGGACATAAGGTCCGATATAATTATCTGCCGCCAGAAGGAACTCTGAATCTTTGGCATCCTGCTTTACCATCTCGCAGATGGCAGCCACCTCATCCGGCACATGCTGGTAATTATGAACCAGCTTATAATTTCCTGCCTGACAAATGCCCTTTCCGCACACAGCTACCGCTCCTGCCGCCGCTATGACCAGGAGAAACTGCAAAATGCCTTTTCTCTCCTTCAGAAATTCTGTCATAGCCACAGCAATAACAGGAACCACCGGAAGAAGCCAGAGAACACGCCAGTATACACTGGAGCCTATACACTTCTGTATGATCCTGGCTGCAGGCGGGCAGAAAAACAGAGCCAGAACCAGAAAAAGATAAAACAACAGATATTTTGTACTTTTTTTCTTTCTTCTGAAGATCACAAGAAAGAAAACAGCTGCCAGAAGCAGCCACGGCATCAGGCTGTTGCCCCAGTAGCTCTGCCAGAAATTTACTGACTGTTTTAATACTTCTTTCATTTCCATCCTCCTGTCAGCCCATTAAAATATACACGATCCCCAGGGCAATGGAAGGCAGGCAGCATAAAAATCCTACCAATACCCGTTTCCAGTCTCTCCTGACAATCAGGGAAATGATAAAAAAGCAACCTGTCAAAAGAGGTGCAAGTATCACTCCCATAGAGGACAGAAGGCAGCAGCTTATATTGGCAAGCACCAGTGGAACCCAAGATATCTCCTGCTTTTTTCGAGGAAAAACGATATACACAAACAAAGCAGATACGGCAAAAGTACGGAAGCCAAAACAGCTTTTCCCTGCCAGATACGAACCATCTGAAAGTTTCCCGCATTGTAAACAGAATAGCCGGAAAAACTGCAGATACAAGCTGCCAGAAGAAGATAGATCCCCTGGGCCTTTTTTTCTCCGGGAAACCATTTTTTTGCCAGCACAGCCTGTACCATGTACGCCATTGAAAGAAAAACTGCCGGAAATACCATATGTGCCATAACTGCAGGATGGAGCCTTCCGCTCAGCTGACTTACCACTGCCAGAAATACCGGAAACGGCGAAAGCACATATCGTCTGGGCAGCGCCCTGTATGCAGTTCCTGTATAGGGATCCACCTCAAAGATCGTATCTGTGTAAACGTCTGTTGTAGCCGTTGCCACATAAAAACAGTCGTCAGCATCCATATGAGCCATCAGTGAACACACTGCTATCTGAAGGAGAATAAGTAATATGGCAATACAGAAATAAAAGGACGGACGTTTTTTTCTTTCCAGGCAGACAGAAAAGAAGCTTTCCTTTTTCCAAACGCAAAAAGTCCAAAAACGGCCAGTACTATTCCAATGCCTCCCCAGGCAGCAGTCAGCACATGGAGAGGCATTTTCATAACTGTCATAGGCAAAGTAAGGATTTCCATTACAGTAAAAAGCACCAGATATCCGTTCAGAAATGTTTCTGAAAAACCGGTCTGTTTTTTTCCTGTAAACGGGATTCCGGCAACGGCCGGTACAAGAACCAGCCAGAATCCTGCCAGAATCAGTTTAACCACCATTCCCATACTATTTCTCCGATTCTTTTTGAAGAATTCCCATTGCTACTTTTTCCGGTGTGATCGGAAGTTCACGAACCCTGACGCCTGTGGCATTATATACTGCTGCGGCAATTGCCGGACAAGGAGTGTCAATTACCAGCTCACCTACAGATTTTGCCCCAAAAGGACCGGTAGGCTCATAGCTTCCCCGGATTTCTACCCGGATATCTCCGATATCAAGACGGGACGGAATCTTATACTGCATAAAGGAATTGTTGCGGACAGCGCCTTTTTCATTATACTGAATATCCTCATAGAGAGCCATTCCAATTCCCTGTGCAATTCCTCCTTCTGTCTGCACCCGTACCAGATTCGGGTTAATGGGTGTTCCGCAGTCCACCACTGCCACATAATCGATCACCTTTGTGCTTCCGGTTTCTTTATCCACTTCTACTTCTGCCATTCCTACCATAAAAGGCGGCGGAGATACCGGTGAAGAATAGGTTCTTGTAACCTGAAGCTCCTGAGAATTTCCGCAGGTTCCCTGAATGGCAATATCTTTCAGAGAAACCTTATGTTCTTCATCTGTAAATACAAATTCTCCGTCAAAATTTACTTCCTCCGGATCCGCCTGCAGAATTTTTGCACCAAGAGCGCAGATTTTGCCGCGAAGCTCCTGACAGGACTGAACTACTGCCATTCCGGTGGTGTAAGTTGTGGCTGAGGCATAAGAGCCGGAATCATATGGAGAAATATCTGTATCTACCCCAAACACAACAATATTATCTATTGAAGTTTCCATACAGTCAGCTGCCATCTGGGCAAGAATGGTATCACAGCCGGTACCCATATCCGCACATCCAAGTCCCAGTGTATAGGAACCGTCTTCATTCAGCTTCATATCTGCGCCGCCCACGTCAATTCCTGCAATCGAGGAACCCTGCATGGCCATGGCAACACCTACTCCGCGGACTTTTCCATTTCCAAGATCCTTACAGGGATATTTTTCATCCCAGTTCATCATTTCCTTTGCCCGTTCCATACACTGATCCATGGTACAGCTTTCTGCTGTATCACAATCTCCGTATGCAGGAAGAGGCTCTCCCTGAAGAGGCATGTTCAGCTCCCGGATCTTTACCGGATCCATTCCCATGATCTCAGCCAGCTCGTTCACTGCTGATTCAACTGCATAGATTCCCTGTGTTGCTCCGTATCCACGGTACGCTCCTGCTGCCTGTACATTGGTATAAACAACATCATAGGCAAAACGATAAGCTTCCGTATGACGATAAAGGGCAATGGATTTATGCCCGCTTAATCCAACTGTCGTAGGACTGTGTTCTCCGTACGCGCCTGCGTTGGAAAGAGTATAAACATCAATGGCGCGAACGATTCCGTTTTCATCTGCGCCTGCTCTTACACGGATCTCCATCTCATGACGGGGAGATGCGCAGATCTGGGATTCGTAACGGGAGTAAATGATTTTTGACGGACGGCCTGTCATCCAGGTGACAAATGCAGGATAAATCTCACAGACAGAAGTCTGCTTTGCACCAAATCCGCCTCCGATCCTTGGCTTGATCACACGAACCTTCGAAGAGGGAATGTCCAGAGCATTTCCCAGGATTCTTCTTACATGGAAAGGAATCTGCGTGGATGATACCACATTCAGACGTCCGAAATAATCCATATAACAATAGGTCCGGAAAGTCTCCATCATTGCCTGCTGGTTTGCTTTGGTGTGATAGGTCCTGTCCACAGTATACTTACATTCGCCAAGGATTTTATCCACATCACCGGATTCCTCCAGCCCTGAAGCACAGAGATTTCTCTTATTATCTGCCCCTACTGGTATTTTTGCCTCCCAGTCTTCCTCCGGATGTACCAGGATATCAGCATCTTTTGCTTTATGCATATCAAGAACAGGCTGGTCAACCTGATATTTTACCTTGATCCGTTTCAGCGCCTTGTCTACTGCCTCCTCTGTTTCGCCTGCCACAATCGCCACAGCATCGCCCACAAATCTCAGTCTGCGGTCAAGAATATAATGATCGTACGGACTCAGCTCCGGATATGTCTGTCCTGCAAGAGTAAAACGCTTTTTGGGAACATCTTTATATGTATAAACAGCGGCAATTCCGTTTACCTGACGGGCAGTTCCTGTTTTAATCTCCTCGATCCAGGCATTGGCATGAGGGCTTCGCAAAACTTTGACAATCAGACAATCTTTCGGCGCCAGATCATCTGTATATACCGGCTTTCCGGTTACAAGCGCCATGGCGTCTTTTTTTCTTACCGGCCTGCTGACATAGCTCATTCTTCTGCCTCCTCCTTTTTCTGTGATTTTTTATGTTCAAGATACTTCAGGATACTTCTTGTCTGTCCCACAAACCCGGAACATCTGCAGAGATTTCCGGCAAGATACTCCTTCACATCCTCTTCTGAAGGATTCTCAAGTTCCTTTTCCATTGCAAAAACATTCATGATAAATCCCGGATTGCAGAAGCCACACTGTTCTGCGCCTTCATCTGCAAGGAAAGCACCGAACTCCTCTGCCTCTTTCTGCATTCCCTCCATGGTCACAATTTTTTTGCCTTCTGCTCTCAGCGCAAGCGTGCTGCAGGAAAGTACAGGCTTTCCGTCCATCAGTACAGTGCATAATCCACAGTTCGCTGTCTCGCAGCCCCTCTTTACACTGTAGCAGCCTTTGTCTCTCAGAAAATCCAGCAGCAATGTATCCGGCTCAACATCATCGTGACGGTAAACTCCATTCAGCCAAAAACTCAGCTCATTTTTTCATCCCTCCTACTGTTTCCCATGCTCGCCTTGTGAGTACCTGTGTGAGAAGCTTTCTGTAGTCTTCAGAAGCCCTCATATTAGATCCCACCGGCACATGTTCCGCGGCATAGCGGGCAAAATCCTGCGCTGCCTGCGGCTTCTGTTTTTTAGTCATTTCACCAAAGCCTTTCAGAATCCCTTCCGAATCCTCAACAATCATAGCCCGTCCGGGTCTCGCCCCGATCACGGTTCTCGGCATGTCTCCAATCAGAGAAGCCGCACAGGTAAGAACCGGAAAATCCGTCTCAGAATTTCTCTGGCTTAAATATGTGACTTTAAGCGGTGTCTTTTTTACGATCACAGACTGGAGAATATCCCTGTCTTTTTTCTGTGTTACAAATTCTGTAAGCGGGATTCTTCCTGCCTGATACATATCCACCCAGGTATCCATTGCAAGAAACATGGTCAAAACATCAGAAAATCCATATCTTCCGAAAATACTGCCTCCAACTGTAGCGCAGTTCCGAAACTGCACTCCTACAATGTGACGCAGACTCTCCCTGACTGCTCCTCCTGTAAATTCATTCAGAGCTGCATTTGTTTCCAGATCATGAAGTGTTGTCATACATCCGATCACAAATTCATCTTCCAGCTCCTGAACAGTGTCCAGTCCCAGACCAGACAGATCAATTGCTGTGGAAATATTTCGGTTTCCCATTTTCAGCCATACCATACCGCCAAGCACGCAGGCTGATTTTTTCTGATTCAGCTCGTAAGCTTCTGCAATACTGTTTACTCTTTCATAGCTTTTAATCTTTAGCATATGAATTTCCTTTCTTATATAAAATATATCTGCTGCAAAAACAGAAGGTGTCCATGCCCTTCTTTCTGTGAGCGGGCATACTTAATTTAAGTTTAACAGGAACATTTCAAAAAATCCAGTAAAAAATTAAGATTTCAGAGGTAAGAAAAATTCCAGAGAAAAATTTTCCTCTGTTTACGATTTGCCATATTTTAATGATAAACGCATTTTAATTTATGTTTATCATTAAAATATAGTTGATAAAGATATAAAATATGATATGATGTGAGTTGTGAAATGAAAGGAGCTTAATTTTATGAATCAGTTAAATTTAAAAAAATCAACACATTTATTATCAGTTGTCTGCACCATTATTGCTGCAATTACAATGATAGCAAATATTGGCGCCATACTTCTTTTAAGTGGAACATTATTAAGTCAGATTATTAGTCCGGAATACTTGGTAACACAGATGATACAAGCAGACATGGGGTTGAGTTTTAGTGAATGGATTATATTATTAATTTGTTTCATCATAAAATGCAGCTGCATGTTTTGTATGGTTAGATACTCAAAAAAACTATTTAGTTGCATTTCAAAAGCTGAATCGCCCTTTACTAGCAACACAACAAAATGCATTGAAAAAATCTCTATTTTTGCATTTTTATCTGTGATATGTCCGATATATCCATATTATCACCTCAGTGTATTGTTATTTATAGAAGGAATCCTTGTAGCTTTGGTTTTGCGAAGTATTGCTCTGATATTCCATTATGGATGTGAACTCCAACAAGAATTCTATGGGCGTCCCTCATTGGATTGATTTATTTGGGCGCCCTGTATTTCCGTTATTCCTGTTTCTTGCCGCAGATAGTTTTTACTATACCCACAGCAAAAAAGGATATATTAAAAGACTGTTGTTTGCAAGTTGGGGTATGACGATTTTAACCTTTATGGTGCAACGGCTCGTTCCTAACGATACGATTATGCTGGCGAACAATGCGTTCAGCACATTTTTTGTCGTAGCAATATATATGCTAAGCTGGGACTATATAAAAGCAGGTATAAGGAAAAAGAATAAGAAAGATATTGGAAAAGCTGCTTTGTTTATGCTTTTACCAATCCTGTTTATGCTGCCGATGGTTCTCATGAGCTATCTCATTTCATCTGGGTCTACATCCGGTGGATTACTCCAAACATTGGCATTTATTTCTATGCTGCTTCCGAATCCCGTTTCTGTTGAAGGCGGCTTACTGTATGTTTTGATGGGGATTCTGCTTTATATTTTTAGGAAAAACCGTCGTATCCAAATTGCTGTTGTTATTGTAGTTGGGGCTATTGCGTATTTTAGATTTGGAGGTGTACAATGGGCTATCTTGTTAGCTCTGATTCCTATGATTCTGTATAATGGGCAGAAAGGAAAAGGATTTAAAAATTTTTTTTATATTTTCTATCCAACCCATATTATTGCCTTGTATCTATTAGCAACACTTTTAATGAAATGATAATTATATTCGTCTGATCGGATATAAACCTTATACAACTAAATACCCGCTACTTACCAGAACGGCGAAAAACTGTTCTGTGAATACGACCAGCAAGTGAAGCACTACCCGGAAAAGCGTGGTATCTGCCACAATGAAATCCTGCTTTGTGTGCAAAAACGGCAGTTCTGTCACTGAACTGCCGCTTACATAATTACATAACATACATATACAGATTAAAATTTTCGTTTAACCCTTACAGCATACACTCTGCAGGAGCCGGAAATCCTATATCTCCCCGTACAGGGCCAGACAGCTGAAAATTTATATTTTTTTCAGACCATCCTCTCTTATAATCATTGATCTATGATCCCTGAGTATTTCTATCGGTTGTTAATAGCTGTCACAAGCGCGTCAACAGAGGCATGGATAATATCCGAGTTTACACCGGCGCCCCAGGAAAGACTGCCGTCCGGCTTCTGGATACCCACATATGCAATAGCCTTGGAACTGGAGCTCTGCTCCAGCGCATGCTCCTGATAGGTTACAAGATTAAACTTAAGTTCATATGCCTTTTTCAGAGCATTGCTGACTGCGTTAAGACGTCCGTTTCCGGCAGCTTCTGTGGTAATTGTTTTTCCGTTAAAGCTGGATGTTACCTGAGCAACAAAGCCTCCGTCTTTCTGCCGGAAATGAACCTCATCCACACGATATGGCTCCACCACATTTTCAAAGGTCTTTTTAAACAGGCTGAAAATTTCTTCCGGATGCAGCTCTTTATGACTGTGGTCAGAAACAGCCTTGGCAGCATACCCCATTGCCTCCCGCATTTTTGCCGGAAGATTCAGACCATACTGTGTTTCCAGAATATAACCTATGCCGCCTTTTCCGGACTGGCTGTTAATACGGATCACATCTGCATCATAATTTCTTCCCACATCTGTAGGATCAATAGGAAGATAAGGAACTGTCCAGTGACCCGGATCTTTTTCCTCTCTCCAGTGCATTCCCTTGGCAATAGCATCCTGGTGTGATCCGGAAAAAGCAGCAAACACAAGCGCTCCGCTGTAGGGGCTTCTTTCATCTACCTTCATGCCCGTACATTTTTCATAAACCTCACAGATGCCCGGCATATCTGAAAAATCAAGCCCCGGATCGACTCCCTGAGAATACATATTCATTGCAAGAGTTACAATATCCACATTTCCGGTACGCTCTCCGTTTCCAAAAAGAGTTCCCTCCACTCTGTCTGCACCTGCCAGAAGTCCCATCTCTGCGTCAGCCACACCGCAGCCTCTGTCATTATGAGGATGCTGAGAAAGAATCACATGTTCCCGATACTTCATATGAGTGCTCATGTATTCAATCTGGCTTGCGTACACATGAGGCATGGAAAGCTGAACAGTTACCGGAAGATTGATAATGCATTTATTTTCCGCTGTTGGTTTCCATACGTCCAGCACCGCATTGCAGACTTCAAGAGCATATTCCGGCTCTGTTCCTGTAAAGCTTTCCGGACTGTACTCAAACTGGAAATTGCCTTCCGTCTCCTCTGCCAGTTCTTTTAAAAGCTGTGCACCTTCTACGGCAATACGGATAATTTCTTCTTTTGACTTTTTAAATACCTGCTCTCTCTGTGCTACAGAAGTGGAATTGTACACATGGATGATCGCTTTTGGAGCGCCTTTGACCGCCTCAAAGGTTTTTCTGATAATGTGTTCTCTTGCCTGAGTCAGAACCTGGATAGTTACATCCTCCGGGATCAGGTCCTGCTCGATCAAAGTTCTGAGGAATGTATATTCCGTCTCAGAAGCGGCCGGAAAACCAACCTCAATTTCTTTAAAGCCAATTTTTACAAGAAGCTTGAAAAACTCTATTTTCTGCTCCAGGCTCATGGGAATCACAAGGGCCTGATTTCCGTCGCGAAGATCCACGCTGCACCAGGACGGAGCTTTTTCTACATATTCTTTTTGCGCCCACTTTGTACACTTTTCAGGCGGCATATGATACTGCCTCTGATATTTTTTTACATTTTCCATTCTTTTTCCCTCCATTTTCGTATCAGCGTTTTCAATATGAGATTTCTCTTTATAAAAAGAACAAAAGCATAGCGAAAAACCATTTTCACAGACTGTTCCATTCATATTTTCCAGATATTTCTGCCAGTATGCAGAACAGTACCTTTTTACAGAAAAAATATATAATAGATTTCTCTGCAAAAGAACAGAACAGACAAGACAGCTTCGAACTCTTTCCATCCTCCTGGAGCATTTTTATATACCAGAAAAATCAATACAGAATATGCTGCTTTTCCGGTATACAAAAAAATCTCCCATCTCTACATTTCTGTAAGAGACGAAAGATTATACTTCCGCGGTACCACTCTTCTTTATGAACAGTTTCATACACTCACAGGATACGGAATCTTCCTCTTGCATCTGTCTGCTGAAAATCCTTATATCCCTTCCATATAACGGTGGACTCCGTCTGCGCCTACTAACCACTGGCTTTGGGGCAGATACTCCAAGGTGAGTTCCATGATTCCCTTCTACTGTCTTCCACCAGCCGACAGCTCTCTGTGCTCCAGTTTTCATGTACTATTCCTTATCAACGCATTTACGTATTAAATTGTTTCGATGGATATAGACTAACACACATGATACAATTCTGTCAAGAAATTTTTTCTTCAAAAAATTGTTGCAAAACTATACACACTTTGATATAATAATCATCACCGGGGTATGGCGTAGCTTGGTAGCGCGCGCGGCTGGGGGCCGCGAGGTCGCAGGTTCAAATCCTGTTGCCCCGATTTATATTTAAGAATGAAAGATTTCCGAGATTTCGGAAATCTTTTTTGTTTATCAGGAAACAGGAAAGTAGTACATTTTATACAAGTCTTTCCAGTAAATAAAAACACTCCGCGAATATGCAAGCAGATGCAGAAAAACGAAAAAGCAGCTCCCGGTTCTTTGTCTGGTTTTCGTCTTTTCCTTTCTGCAGGACAGGACATCGGAACAGTACCTCAGCCCCGCCCTTCTGTATGAGAGTAAAAATTATTTTAGCTTTGTGATTTTATAACGGGAAGTGTATTCTCTGCCAGACTGTTATGAGAATATCCGTCATAGCGTTTTTTCCGATTATAAAAGGTTATAGAAGCTTTCTGATGATCTTGATCAAGGCTGACAGTTCCATATGCAATATCTACCGGAACCACCCCATATGCAGGTTCCCTGCCCTTTATAATCTCCACGTTGGAGGTGTTTGCCTGAGCTTTTTTCAGATAGTAACGGAGCACCGGCTTTTCATATACCTGATAAGTTCCCAGGGGAATATTGGAAACTGTCACCTCCAAAAGCGCATAACCATTTCCGTCCACCTGATATGCATCCTGCATAAAAACAACAGAATCTTCATATTTCCGTTTATTTCCGCGAATATCCGTGCCCTCGATCACAAAAGAAAACGTAGGATTTCCATGCGCCCAGGTAATTTCTGATTCAAGGATCTTTTTAATAATTGTGATCTGTCCTGTGGGAAGCTGAACAGGTTCATTTTCCGCCTCCAGTTCCAGGATCTGCCCGTCTTCTGTCAAATGGATTTCCTTTTCCCATTTTCCCTGATACCCCTGTGGAACTCTGGTTTCCTTTATCATAAATTTCCCCTGATTTTCATCCGTAAGTTCCAGCTCAGAACATGTGTAACACTGTTCTTTTTCCTCATAGCTAAAAAGAACTGCTTTTTCTTCATAGCTTCCTGCTGCTTCATTCCATGCATAAGCCTGAAATTCCGCACCTTTCAGCTTCTCTCCTGTAATGGCATCCTTTTTTCTGATATGCACAGTTCCGTACTTTTTGGGGATTGGATCATTTTTCACAGAGAACTGCAGTTGTACATCCTGTTTCATCAGATCAATTTCCTGACTCCATTCTCCCTGATACCCCTGCGGGTTCTTTGTTTCCTCTATTCGAAATTTTCCCTGATTACTGTCTGTGATCTTCAGGATCTGACTTTTATAAATCTCCCTCTGCTCATCGTATATCAGTGCTGTTCCCTCTTTTTGATACTCCTTTTGTTCCTCATTCCACTCATAAATAACAAATTCCGCACCTTTCAGCAAACCTCCTGTCTCAGAATCCAGCTTACGGATTTCCACCATGTGTTCTTTAAGAGGAGCATTGGTTACACGATAAGTAAATGTTTTATCAGTTCCCGGTTCTGTAAGTATCAGTTCCTGGCTCCAGCTTCCTGTGTATCCCGGAGGATTTTTTGTCTCCTCTACTTTAAACTTTCCCTGATTTATTTCCGTATACACAAAAACATCTGAAATATATTTTTTCTGTTCTTTATCGTACTTCAAAAGTTTTCCGTTTTCATAGTTTCCTGAATTTTTATTCCAGGTAAACAAAGTAAATTCTGCTCCCTCAAGAAAAATTCCTGTTCCGTCAGCAACCTTTTCAACAGATACTTTTCCCTTCATATCCGGATCATCTTTTACCTCCAGTGTAACGCGTTTCCCGGAAGAAACAGTACAGGATGAAGCCGAAACTGTGATCAGATAGCCGGGAGCCGCCGTTCTTTCTTTCACATAGTACTTTCCCGGAACAAGGCTGTCAAAAAGAATCTCTCCTTTCTCATTTGTAGTTCCCTCTGCAACCTTTTCATCCTTTGCGTAAATGCGTATGCTTCCACTGTACAGATCCTGTCCTGCATATAGAGAATATACTGCACCAGCAACCGGCTGGCCTGTCAGAGAACTTGTTTTTTGGAGAAGAATACTTCCGGAAGGCTGAAACGAAAGATTTAATTTAAGAATCCCCCTGTCTCCCTGGTATACGCAGGCTCCAAAATCCTGAATATCCTGTCCAGTCTGAACAGAACCATCTACAATAATATATTTTACAGGTCTCAGTGTCATTTTCCAGGAAAACTGTTTCGTACCTTTTGAATTTTCCGGAAATACCAGTTTAAAACAGTATCCGTTTTTCATCTTTACACTTTTTCCCTTTGCCAAACGATTAGGGCTATCCGGTTTTTCTTTTGCCGCGCTTTCACTGGTCCAGTAAGCAAGCTGCCACGCATCGTTAGTTCCTCTGGAGATTGTCAGTCCGTTTCCGGCTTTTCCTGTATCTATTACTGTACACAAAGGTGAAATCTGAAATCCGTTTTTAAATGTTGACTCCAGCCACCCAAATCCGGAGGACGGTTTGATCCGATACAGGGTCATACCAATATTCAGAGGATTGGCTGTAACGGTATTGCCGCTGGTATTGACTGATTTAAGTTTTACTGCACTTCGGCTGGGAATGGTGAGACTTTTCAGTTTGTCAATAAAACGAAGCAGCCCCACATGCTTGATCTGAGCTTCCGTCGCTCCATTTACATCATTGGCATATACTTTGGAAAGCGCCTGGTGAGTAAATACATATCTGTTCTGCCATTTTGACCAGTTCACATGGGAACAGCTCGGATTATAACTGTCGCAGATATCTCCCGGTCCTCCATATCCAAAATAAAGAATCTTTCTCAGAGTCGAATTGGAAAAAAATTTTACTGCGTCCGGCTTCAGATCCACGTTTCCGTCAATTCCCATTTTAGACGCCTTCATACAATAAAGAGGCGATCTTGTTACCGCTCCATCTGAATCTACATACTCTATATAACGCAGTCGGGCATGAATAGGAGAATTTGCAGTCCACACTTCATCACAGTTTACAATTGTCGAAGTGGAAATAAGTCTGTACCTGTCCGGAGCAAGCAGAACTGACGCATCCTCTTCTGACATCAGCTCTGTTTCACCAATATCTGTAAGAGAGGCAGGGGCAAATCCTACAATCTCTCCTTCTTCAATTTCCCTGATCAGCTGTTCATCTTCCGGTGTATCTCCAAAAAGACTGTCTGCATTATCCGGAGTAAGAATGGTTCCTGTAAATTCTTCCGTAATCTCTTCCGGCTCTGCATGTGGCTTTTCCCCATCGAAATCTTCCGGATTTTCTGGCGCTTCTTCCGAAGACGCGTCTCCCTGCATCTCTTCTTCAGTATCTTCCTCAACCTTAATTTCAGGTTCTTCCTCTAATTCCAGCCCTTCAAACTCCCCTTCTTCATTTTGTTCCTGTTCCATTGTCCCATTGTGTTCTTCTTCCGGAATACACAGGCTCCCTGCCGGCGAAGACAGTCCCATCACTGCTGCCAGCAAAAAACTGACTACTGTTTTTTTCATTTCCTCCGCCCTCCTTTCCTGCAGATAAACACTGTCAGGATCACAGCTCCGGAACTTAAAAGAATCATGAATGCTGCCTCCGGTTGTGAGAAATCTCCTGTTTTTACAGAGGAGACTTTTTGCGCTTTTTTATGACCTGAAGCTTCACTTTTTCCTGAACCAGTTTTCTTTTCAGAATTTTCATTTACCGTAAATATCCACTGCACTTCTGCATCCCTCAATGCGTAGGAATTATCCCATTCTGAAGGTATTGAAAGGGAAAACCTCAGTTTTCCTTTTTCATCAGGAGAAAATTTCCCAAGGGAGTGATTTTTACTAAGTCCGGGAGAATCCAGAGTTCCCTCGTACAGTCTCGTATCATCCATATCTACTGTAAGTTTTACTCCCTTCAAAAGCTCTGTCTGGCTTTTGTTCTGTCCTTCCACTGCTGTACGGAATAATATTTCCGCTTCCTGATCCGTTGTATTGGAAACTGTGACTATATCCTGAAATTTATCTCCCGGCATGGCAGTTCCCATATTCACAAAAAAGTCACCCGGAACAGACAAAAGTTTATGAGCCTGTCCGTTAAACTCCACTGACAATTTTGTTTTTTTCTTTCTGCATACAGTTGTACCATTCTCTTCATGAACACAAAGCTGTATCTCCTGATTTCCCCATGGCGACATTGCTTTAAAATCCGGATTAAAATTTGCCGCCTGGATTGCCTCTGCCTGAACGGTAATTCCAAGCTGCTGCCCGGTATGCTCCTCCGTCCATGTTTCCGGAACTGTTACCTCTTTAAAAAGATCTGTACTGTCCTTCCGTTTCAGAATACTTGTATAGTAATAATACTCACCTCTCTGCACCCACTTTTTTGACATTCCGGATATATTTTTGTCACTGAATCCCTCCATATTCTCCCTGTTATTTTTGTAAGTGATCCGTGCCCGCACCCAGCAGGGGCTTGCATAATTGGTGATTCTGGGAATTTTGGATATAACATCTCCCGGAACTACTGCCTTGGTTCCTGCAAAAGATACCTCTGTACTTCCTTTTTTTTCATATTCCTTCAGTCCGATATTAATGTCTCCTGTGGAAATATGATTTTTCACCTTTAAAGTATCTGAAAAATATCCATAAGTACCGGTTCCTCCCAGAAAAGCAGCCGCTGTTAAAACCGCCACTGCTTTAATCAGCTTTTTCATCTGCACCACCTTCCTTTCAGACCGGAGAGCCATAATATTCCCAGGCCTTTTCATAGTCAGAAAATCCGGCAGACTGAACAGACTCCTCGTATACCTGTATTTTAAATTCAGGCAAAAGATCCAGATAAGTATCATCCAGCCTGGAAGAGTCTATAGATACTCCTGTAAACAAAGGAGCAGTGGTCTCTCCCTCTTTTAAAATATGGCGATAATAATAATACCCGTCCTCTCTATGCACCCAGTTATCCGTATCCAGATTCTTCAGAACCACTGCCTTTCCGATATCATTATTGGAATATCCCAGCGAAATCCGTACAAAACAGTCTACATTAAAGCCCTCTTCCCCTGACGCTGTATTAGATACCCATACCTTTTTCTTATATTCCGGATTTTTATCAATGGGAGTGGGTGTTATATTGGGAAACTCTTCCTCTATATCTGTTGTATTATGTCCTGCTGCCACTGTATTCTCAGCTTTGTCAAAAGACGTCAGATATGCTGCAGTTCCCCCGATTCCCAACGCTGCTGCCAGTATCAGTGTCACCCCTGTAATCTTTTTTCTTCCGGTCATTTCTCACATCTGGCCTCCTTTTTGTCATAACGGTCATGTTGTCACCTGACCTTCCTGCTCTTTATTCTGATTTACATATTTTTTATAGGCTTCTTTTGCCTGTTCCGGAATACTGTCTTTATCTCCTCCTGTATAGGAGCTCTGAATGGCATAGGCTCTTACAGGAATACTGATCTGCTGTGTGTCCAGCTGTCCTTCAATAATATTCAGGAATTTCACCATGTCAAACAACGGCTCCGTGGTCTGCTCCGGTTTCAATATTTTATCGTATGCATATACATAAACAGCTGCCCGTTTCTTTTTTCTTTT